>ERZ773242.262-NODE-262-length-65629-cov-11.414463_pt1 | contig 65629 bp, 44 predicted proteins | sample MGYA00511077_ERZ773242 | MGnify/ENA primary metagenome ERZ773242 (study PRJEB29015, sample SAMEA2737754) | human gut metagenome | biome: human gut; feature: human-associated habitat; material: faeces | place: China | collected 2012 ... | reverse complement strand
CCGAGAGCACGGTTCCGAGTATTCCCAGCAGGGCGTTTATCGAGACCACGGATATGGCCTCCACATCCGAGTATCCCTTGGCCTCTTGCAGGAACAGCACTCCCCAGCCGTTTATGGCATAGCGGGATATGTACATGAACGCGCTCGCCGCCGCCAGCACCCATACCGCCGGGGTGCGGAGCACTTGCTTTTGAATCTCCCGTACGGATTTGTCCGCTCCCGGCGCTGGTTTCTCGTGGGCCAGGGCTTCTACGGGCGGCAGTCCTTTGGATTCCGGGGTGTCATGGAGCCAGCAGAGGACGATCACCACACCGATTGCTCCCGCCACGGCCGATCCGAAGAATCCTGCCTGCCACCCTGCGAATGTCACGATGGAGCCCACGAATAGGAATGAGAAGAATTCTCCGAGATTGTGGCTCGCCGAGAAGAATCCGTAGTAGGTTCCCCGTTCCCGGAGGGGATACCAGCGCGAGAGGGATATGATGGCCGGGGGCGCTCCCATGGATTGTGCCCAGCCGTTGATCCCCCACATCACGGCGAACGTCACGAATATCACTGCCGTGGGAATTACGGAATGCGCCAGCCCCAGCAGTCCCATCAGGGCGTTCACCGCTGCCGAGAGGATGAGTCCCGTGGCCATGAAGCGTTTGATGTTGCAGTAGTCGGCGATGAATCCGTTTACGAATTTCCCGACGGCATAGGCGAACAGGAGTGCCGATCCGATCACTCCCAGCTGCGAAGCATCCAGCGCTCCGTTGTCGAGAATGGGTTTCTTCATGACATTGAGACTCGTGCGGCAGACATAGTAGAGACTGTATCCGAGCGTCGCCGCCGCGAATGCCTGCAAACGCAGGCGGCGGTAGTATTTCGAGCGCGCGGCGGCATCCATCTCGCGGGCCGGGGCCGGGGGACTGATGCGGTAGAATTCCGTGAAGCGGTTCATGGGGTTCGGATTCGTCGTTGTTTAATCGAAAAGATCGTTCAATATGCGGGCGAGACGGTATCCGGCCTTTCTGATCTGGCTTTCGACCAGCGGCAGCGCCTTGTTCAGGAAATCCTGCCCCAGCCGTTCGTCGGGTTTGGCCCATTCGAACTGCACTTCGCAGCACACGGCGGCATCGTGGAGCCAGTCGCGGGGCGTTCCGGAGGCGATGGCCTGCCGTTCGGCTTTGGAAACCCGGTCGAGTTCGTCGGCCCATTCGCTGACGGACCAGATGCGTGCGGTGGTGATGATCTCGTTGTCCCAGACACTGTGGACGTAGAATTTGTGCGGTTTGTGGTACTTGTCCTCGAACAGTACGTCGTATTTCATGTCGTGGGTCGTGTATTTGATGTGCGCCGGGCAGTGCATGTCGCCCACCAGGTGAATGACGTATTTGAGGTTGACAGCCACGGCCGAGTCGGTGAGACTGCGGTAGTCTTTCAGGTTTTCGACGGCCAGTTCCAGTCCGTAGATGGCGTTGCCCCGTTTCGGGTTCAGCAGCTCGTCGGTATAGCGGAGTCCGGCATCGACGGGTGCCGTGTGCCAGCCGTCGGTGAAGGCGTATTCGGGGGTTTTGCGGTATTCGTCCATCCATTTGGCGTAGTAGACGACGGAGTGTCCCCCGAGGTATTTTTCGATGCGTTTTTTAGCTCTCTTCGTCAGGTTGCGCTCGGCGATTTTGGCGATGGTTTCGTGCCCTTCGCGTCCCCATCCGAAAACGGGTCCGGCCTGAAGGAATCCGGCGCACAGCAGCAGGAACAGTAATTTTTTCATAGCGGTCGATGGTTTGGGGTTAATCGTGGAGTCCGCGCGAGCGGAGGTAGGAGATCAGCAGTTCGGGACGGTCGGTCTGGATCATGGTGGCACCCATATCGACGAGCTTTCCGTAGACGGCGGCGGGATCGCCGTCGAAAGCCCTGTCGTCGTCCAGTCCGCCGCAGAGCGATGCCCAAAGCGAGTTGACCCAGAGTTTCGAGCCTCCGGCGACGACTTCCCGCATGCAGGTTTCGACCTCGGGTGCCGGGCGGTCCCAGCAAATTTCATAGGCCAGCGGCACGATGCCTTTCTCGCGGTATTCGGCGAAGAGCGCTTTGCCTTGGGGCTTGAGGATGTCGATGATGGGCATGTACATCATGTTGCGGGGGTGTTCGGCGAATTTCGCGGCCACGATTTCGGGCGCGCGCTTGCCTTTGATGAGAATCTGCTCCGTGACGCCCAGCTCCTCGGTGACGGCCAGTACGAGGTCGTAGTATTCGTAGCCCTGGTCGATGTTCACCACGATACGGTCCTTGCAGGCTTTGAGTGCTTCGCGCAGCGTCGGCATCCGCAGGCTGTCGGTGACGACGTTGTGAGCCCGGCGCAACTTGCAGCGGCGGATCGAGTCGTAGGTGATGTCGCGGACGCGGCCCTTGCCGCTGGTCGTGCGGTCGATGGTGTGATCGTGGCAGAGCACCAGTACGCTGTCTTTGGTCAGTTTTAGGTCAAACTCCATGATGTCTACGCCCATGCGGATCACCGATTCGATGGCCGGAATCGAGTTTTCGGGGTAGTTGCGCCAGTCGCCGCGGTGGCAGGCGACGAGGACTTTCCGCGAGGAGGGGTTGTGGATTTCGGCCACGATGGCTTCGGCGCGGTTGGCCGCAGTCGGCATCCCGGCCTGTTCCCCGCAGGCGGCTCCCGAAAGAGCCGCTGCGAAGATCAGCAGTTTGTTGATGTTTCGTATCATAGGTTATCGTTGGATTAAGTATTCGTTTTCATGTCCCAGTACGACCTGCTCGGCGACGCTGCGCAGGTAGGCGGCCTTCGATGCCTCGATGCCGCAGTCGGCGGGTGAGTTGCCGAACGCCTCTCCGTAGAGCACGAGGTAGTTGACGCAGGCTTTCAGATAGGCGCCGTAGACCGACTGGTGCTTGTTGTCGGTATGGTAGAGGTTGATGCCCGAAGAGCCTTCGCGCACGATACGGAACGCCACGCCGATCGGCGATACCCACGTTCCGGCGGCTTCGGCCATGGCGTGTGCGCCTTTGGCGTTGTAGTTTTCGAAGGTTGCGAAGTCGGTGAATCCGCCGTAGCTGCTGGCCGAGAAAGTCCAGGTCTGTTCGAGAATGACTTTGCAGGAGGCCGATTTCGCCCGGATCTTGTCCGCCAGCGCCGTGCAGTTGGCGGCTATCGACGCTGTGCCGTCGCGCCCGTAGGTCGCGGGATTCTGGCTCTGGTCCTGAATGAAGGCGTAATCGTAGCCTCCGATGTCGATGGCGTCGGTCGAGAACGACAGCTCCAGATGCTGCCCGAAATTCTGCGAACCCTTGAAGTGCCCTTTGACATTGAGGTAATGTCCCTCGTTCCAGGCGATCTCTTTGAGCATCCACGCCGGATTGCTGTAATAGGAGAACGAGTTGCCGAGGCAGAGCACCTTCTTCGTGTCGCCCGGGATCGCCGTGCCGAGGTTCTGGACATAGGAGCCCGAGAATCCGAACGGCGGCAGTAGGCTCGCCGAACTGCTCGCCGAGATGTTCTGCGTACCTCCCGAGCAGGTGTAACGTCCCACGGCGCGGCAGCGGATCTGCACCGCTCCCTCGACGGGATCGGCGAAACGGACGGTCTGCATGACGCTGGCGTGCTGGTAGCCGCTTCCCGTGGCTGTGCCCGAGCACTTGTAGGTGTAGCGGATCGAAGGGTCTTCGGGTGCGGTGAGCAGGTCCTCTTCGACGCTCTTCCAGACACCTCCGTCGAGATACTCCACGATGAAGTATTTGGGCGAATTGGCTTCGCCGGCCATCGTGGCGTCGAACTCCACGGCCGTGCCGGCTTCGAGCCGCTTCACGGGCAGGGTGTAGAGCCAGTAGTCGCCCTCGACCATCGTCGAGACGGCGGGTTTGTAGGAGTTGACCGTGCGGGTGAATTCCCGTCCGGCATTGGCCTCGCCGCGCACGACGGAGATGTAACCCGAGCTGCCTGAGGTGGCCGGGAGCATGTTCGACACACTCCACGGGGTATTGTACTGTCCGACTGTCGATGCCGAGAAGATCCACTGGCTCGGGAAGGCCGGGCCAGCCGCCTCCTGCGTGACCGATACGGTCGCCGTCTGCGTCAGGTCCGTGGAGGCGAAGGTAACTGTTGCGGACCGCGGCTCGGTCTGCGGGTTCACGTCGGCCGTGATGCGGATTTGCTGGACGTAGGGGCTTTTCGTGCCCGCTGCGAGCGGCGTGTCGTTCAGGTCGGTGACCTTCACCCATTCGCTGCCGCCCGTGCTTACGGTCCAGTCGTAGTCGGCGGCCGAGAGGCTCACGACGGCGGCGTCGGTTCCCAGGGCGTTCAGTCCGACCGATCCGGGAGCGACGTTGAAAGTCGCCTCGGCGGGAGTGGTCGATCCGGCAGGGTAGTAGAGGATGTTCTCCCGCGTGACGTTGACTGCCGCAGCGCTGTGGGTCCCGAGGTAGTCCATGTAGTTGTCGGCATTGATTCCGACCATGACGTAATTGCCGTCGTTGTAGGTTCCCACGTCGCCCTGCGCGATGCAGTTGCGGAATACGGCGGCTTTGTTGCACTGCCCGAAGAAGCTGCCTTTGTATTTGTTGTTGTCACGGTCGGAGATGACGCGGCCGTAGTTCTCGCATCCCACGAACTCGTTGTCGTCGTGGTTCACGAGGCACACGATGCTGCCGCAGCACCCTTCGTTCTTGCAGATCACGTCGCCGCGGTTCACGACCTTGGTGAATTTGGCGCCTGTGCCCGTGATGCAGGTGATGTTGCCGATGCGGGCGCCGCCTGCGGTGGCGAACTCGTTGCAATTGTTGCCGTAGTTGGCGCAGTCGGTCAGGTGGGTGTAGCGGTTGGCCGCCGCGACGATGCCCGATGCGCGGCCGACTTTGGTGGTGAGGTTGCCGCGGTTGACGCAGGCGGTGAACGCGACGGCGTTGGCCGAGCTGGCGTGGTTGGTGCTGAATCCGCAGATGCCGCCGATCTGTACGCCGGTTGCATCGCTCTTGCTGTTGCCGCCGTTTTCGGCCGTAAGGTCGGCTTCGTTGGTCAGGCGGTCGAGCACGACCCCTTCGTTGGCGAACGCGAGTCCGATCATGCCCATCGTCATGCGGACATTGCCCGCCGAGCCGTCGAACGACATCGGGGCTTCGTTGGTGACGTTGCGCACGGCGGCGTCGTAGACCAGTCCGGCGAGGATGCCGCAGTCGGTGGCTTTCGATGCCGTGATTTCCAGCGAGCAGGAGGAGTCGAAGACGAGGTTTTCGACGACGGCTCCGGGACCCAGTGCGCCGAAGAGTCCCCAGGCGCGGTTGGGAGTGGCGTTGTCGCACACCATTCTGAAATTGCTGATCGTGTGATCCTGCCCGTCGAAGAAGCCCGTGAAGGGACGTCCTGAGCTGATCGTGAGGGCGTTGCTGGCCAGCGCGAAGGTCGCGTCGCCGATCGGCGTCCATGTTGTGACGCCCGTCATGTCTATGTCGTCGAGCAGTACGACGACGCCCTCCTCGTTCTGCCACGGGGCGAGGGTTTCGCCCGCGTTGACCGCTGCGGCGAACTCCACGAGGTCGTCGGCCGTCCAGATGCCGCCCGGAGGTGCGAAGGCGTAGAGCGCTTTCGCCAGATGGCGGGCCGAGAACACGCCGTCCTTTTCGTTATAGGTGCGGATGCCCGATTTGTAGACGTTTTTCGTGTAGGTCTTGTCATCGGCGGTCGTCAGCGTGAGTTTCAGTCCGGCCGGGGAGGTGAAGCGTCCGACGGGGAATTTGATGGTCTGGGGCTTGGTCAGATCGGCTCCTTCGGGAAAATCCAGCGTCAGCTTCGTGCCGGTCCCGTCGGGTGCCGGGGTGAGGGCGAGCGTCGCGGGATCGACCGTGCCGGTGAAGGTCAGCCAGCCTTCGAAACCCTCTTCCGAGGCGGGCTCTACGGTGATCGACCGGGCCGGACTGTCCAGCTCTCCGGCGTCGATGCGCAATTCGACGACCGAGAAGATGTTGCGGAACGAGACGTGCAACGCTCCGTCCGAGAGGTTGTTTTCGAGCGGCGTGCCGACCAGCGGCGCGCAGGCCGTGTTGACCTGTTCCGCATCCTGGAACGAGATCGTGCGCCGGGCCTCCACGCCGACTGTGCCTTCGGCGGTCGTGGCGGGGTAGTAGGCTGTCAGCGGCTTGGATGTATCGTAGGAGGTGATGCCCGCTTCGCTGGTGAAGGTGGTCGTGGTGCCGGCTTCGGCGGCGGTGTATTCGTAGGCAGCGCCGTCGTATACGACCGTGATGCGGTCGCCGGCCTCCCAGGTGCTCTTGCCTTCGTTGATGTCGGTGCGGGTCGCTGCCGTGCAGGCGGCTTTGATGATCAGCCCCGACGAGGCGGGAAGCGGGGCCGGGTCGGTGATTTCGGGGTCCCGGGTGCAGCCGGCGAGCAGCAGCGCCGCGCTTAACAGAATGATATGCAGTTTTTTCATGTCGGTCGGGATTTACTCTTTGTTCTTGTCGTCGTCGAATTCCGTATCCTCGATGCCGTTGTCGGGCTTCTCCTGGTCGATGTCCGACATGTCGGTCACGGCGTAGGGCGTTGCGAGGGCATAGCGTGCCGCCTGCAAGGCTATCGGGGCGTTGGCATCGGTGACGGGCGTCGAATAGCTGCCCGCCGTGGAGTTCGAGGTTGTGTAGCGGAACGTGTTGCCGTCGAGCGTCACGCCTCCGAATGCCGGAGAGATCAGTTTCTCGAAGACGGCGCACGAGGCGGCGTAACGCGCGATGCCGTAGTCCATGTGGTATCCGTCGCGGGTCATGTCCATCGAGTTCTGGAGCTTTGACGTGCGGAGGTTTTGCAGGACGGTTCCCGTGGCGATCACATCGTCGAACGAGACTTCGGCCATCACCTTTTTACCCTGCGCGACGATGGCGGCGTACATGTCCGCCTGCGACGAGGCGAAATTGTTGACGATCACCGTCTGCTGCGAGTAGCTGACGATCGCCGGGTCGCCGTAGGCTTGCGAGAGGATATAATAGAACTTGGGCATGGCTCCGGTCTGCGTCGATTTGACATTGTCGATCAGTCCCTGAAGGGCCTCCTTTTCGGTCGAAGTCCACGACCAGGCGTTGACCTTGCCGGTGTGCTCCTGGATGGTCACGATGTCCCATCGGTCCGATGCGGCGACCTCCTTGATCGTCTTGTTCATCAGTTCGGTCCATCCGGCGGCTCCCGGGCCGCACTCGTAACAGCGGTAGTCGTTCACGGTGGCGAATCCGTTGTTGTACTCGGGGACCGTGCGGCCTCCGTAGTACATGTGCGTCATCTTCACCTTGTCGAGACCTGCGGCTTTCAGCATGCCCGGCAGGTGCTCCACGGCGTCTTTCGTGAAGCTGTTGCCGATGAAGAGGATGCGCAGCTCGGCATCGCCGCCCGTGCCGCCGCCGCCCGAACTGCCGATCTGGTAGACGATGTTCGTGAGCGTCGATTTCGTTGCGCCCTGCTTGCCCAGATAGTTGGCCTGGTCGGTTTCGGAGTAGGAGTCGAAGACGGGCGTGCCGTTGTTGTAGGTGCCGACTTTGCCGCCTGCGGTGCAGTTGGTCCACTGCGCCGCGCCGTTGTTATAAGCCCAGAACACACCGCGGTTGCCGTCGCTGAGGATCGTGCCGTAGTTGGCGCAGTTCTCGAACGTGGCGGTGTTCGACAGCGACGTGATGCCGCCGCAGCGGGCGCCGGTCGTCGAGGTGAGGTTCCCGTAGTTCGTGCAGCCGCTCATCGACGAACCCGTGCCCATGTTGCAGGTGATGTTGCCCAGACGCCCGGCGTCCTCCTTGGGGCACGTGTTCATCTGGTTGCCGTGGTTGACGCAGTTGGTCAGCTGGGTGTAGCGGTTGGCCGCGGCGACGATGCCCGATGTGCGGCCTGTCGCCGAGGTCATGTCGCCGTAGTTGATGCAGTCGGAGATGACGACCTTCTGCTGCGACTCCCCGTCGTTGGAGGAGAATCCCACGATGCCGGCGATGTGGTAGCCCGTGGCGCCTCCGGCGGTGTTGTTGTCGCGGTTTTCGGCCGTGATCGCGCCGTTGTTGTTCACGTTGTCGATCGTGACGCCCGCCGTTTCGGCGAAGGCCGTGCCGATCAGGGCCATCGTGATGCGGACGCTGCCCGCCGTGCCCTGAAAGTGCATCGGTGCGCTGCTCGTGATGTCGCGCACGGTGGCGTCGTGGACCATTCCGGCCACCACGCCGTTCGACGAACCTGCCGTGGCCGTGACGGTCAGCGAACAGCCCGTGTCGAACGAGAAATTCTCGACCACGGCGCCCGGGGCCAAAGCCCCGAACAATCCGTATGTCGCGCCCGCCTCGCTGCCCGCGGCAACCATTTTCAGGTTGCGGATGCGGTAGCCCTGCCCGTTGAAATGGCCTGCGAAGGGCGTTCCCGTGAGGGTGAGCTTGTTGCTTGCAAGTTCGAAAGCCGCTTTGCCGATCGGGGTCCACTCCGTGACCGCCGACATGTCGATATTGGTCAGCAGGCACACTTCGCCGTCCTCGTTCAGCCATTCGTCGAGCGATCCTCCGGCGTTGACCGCCGCTGCGAAGGCCACCAGATCGTCGGCGGTACGGATGCCCTTGGCCGTCGAGATGTCGCCTCCGTATTTGGTGTTGGTCACCTTGTCCTCATTGCCCGTCTTGATCAGGCCGATGTAGTCCATGTAGTTGGTTTCGTCGATCTGCACCATCACGTAGTTGCCGCCGTTGTACGATCCCACGCCGCCTCCGGCGGTGTTGTTGTCCAGTTTCGCGCCGTTGTTGATGTTGGCCACGAGCGTTCCGCGGTAGGTCGCCAGGTCGGTGATCACGTTGCCGTAGTTGGCCGAATTGACGACCTCGCTGTCGGCGGAGTTGGTCAGACAGACGAGCCCTCCGGCGTGGGTCTTGGCATTGGTGGCAACGATGTCGCCGTAGTTCGTGCAGCCATCGACCACCGACGAGGTGCCGAGGATACAGGTGATGTTGCCCAGGCGTCCGCCGCCCGATTCGCCGTAGGTGTTCAGCATGTCGCCGTGGTTCTCGCATTCGGAAACGACCGTAAAGGTGTTCGCTGCGGCCACGATGCCCGAAGCGCGGCCCGTCGAGACGGTCATGTCGCCGTAGTTCGCACAGCGTGTGATGAGGTTTCTGAAAGTCGATGTGCGCGAGGTGTTCGAGACGCCCGCGATGCAGCCCGCCTGCGTCGAGGTGAACCCGTTGGTGTTGGCGGCTCCCGGCACGGCCTTCATGGCACCGTAGTTCTTCAGCCCGATGAGCTTCGTGACGGTTTCGTCGCTTGTGCCGGCTCCGTAGACGAAGCCTACGAGGCCCATGGTCATCAGTTTGTTCGAAGCGCCGTTGCCCAGACACTCCATCGGGAGGTAGCTGGTGCACTCCTCGATCGTCGATTCGACGCTGGCTCCGGCGATGACGCCCGTCGAGGTGACGCCGTTGCCCGAGACCTTGAACGACCCCGTGTCGCCGTTTTCGGCTCCCAGCACGAGGTTCTTGACTGTCGCGCCTTTCAGCACGCCGAACAGGCCGTATGCCTGGTTGTCGCCCGTGAGCGCCGCTTCCATTTTGAGGTTGCGCAGAGCGTATCCCTGCCCGTCGAACGTCCCTTCGAAAGCGGCTCCGGAGGGGGTGGAGACCGCCGTCGTGGCGGCGAACGTGCCGTTGCCGATGGGCGTCCACTGGGCAACGTCTTTCAGGTCGATGTCGTTCATCAGCACGGCGGTCATCAGCTGTGCGCCCGTGCCGGCGTTGACATCGGCCGCGAACTGCACCAGTTCGGCGGCCGTCCGGATCTCGATGCGGTCGCTCGCGGCCTTTGCGAAGAAGACCGGGCGCAGCACCGTGTGCTCCATCATGTCGTAGGCCACCGCGATCAGGTGTCCCGCGCTGAATCCTGCCGGGAACGTGACGACGATCTGCTGCTGCTCCTTGTCGAGCGCGGCTTCGACGCCCTCGGCTGCGGCGATGCCGACCAATGCGTCGGCGGCGTGTTCGCCGTGCAGCGTGTATTTGACCGTCATCGGGGCGGATGTATCGACCACCGTGGTGTTGATCGCCGTCGAGAGCGTGAGGTTCAGCACCTGCTGGATGGGCAGCGTGATGACCTCCCCGTTGCCGAGCGTCAGCGACAGATTGCCGTTGGCGTCGCGGGCGATCTCCCTGAACAGACAGCTTTCGCCGTCGTTGGCCTCGATCGGGCGCCCTGCGGCGTCGTTCAGCCGTTCGCCGTTGACGGTCCAGAATCCCTGTTCATCGACCGACACCACGGGGGTGTGGCCGCTTACGGGAACCCGTTCGCCGTCTTTGTCCAGCAGCGGCGCGGTCTGTCCGTCGGCCGTCACCGTCCAGTAGTAGAGACCGCTTTCCGCATCGGGCTCCACGCCCAGCAGCGGAACGTTGAGCATCTGGTCAACGGTGGCCAGCACGACGCTCTTCTCCTCGTCCTTGTTGTCCTTGTAGGTGATGACGCAGTTGCCTTCGGAATCCTGCGTCATCGCGGTGATGACGTTGCCCGAGGTCAGCTCGCTCAGGTCGGCGAGCTGCTCGTTGAGCGATGCGATGCGGCTTTGGAGCCTGGCGATCCGCTCCTTGAAACCGTCGATGCGGCCGCCGAGTTCCGAATCGTCGTAGTCGCTGCAACCTGCCGCGAAGGTGACGGCGGTCAGAAGCAAGAAATATAGGAATCGTTTCATGAATGTCTGGATTAAGCGTTAGTAGTTCTGCGACGGATCGAAATATTCGCTGTTGCGGTAACACAGGGCGTTGTCGTTCGTGGCTTCGGGGGCGCCGCTCGGGTTGTCCTTGTAGGTGTCCCATTCGCCGACGCGGCCGCCCTTGGCGCATTGCGTGACGAGCCCCTTGGCGCTGTAACCGCAGGCCCATCCGGGACCGTGCTGCGGCGCTCCTGCGTCGTAGGTGATGTTGGCCAGGATCGTGCCCTTGTTCACGCAGCCGACGATCGTGGCCTGGTTGTGGCCCACGAAACCGCCCGTGCGGCATCCCAGCTGCGAGAAGACATTGCCGTTGTTGGTGCAGTACTCGATGCGGATGTTGTTGTTCGTCACCGTACCGCCTACCAGACCGCCCATGCGCTTGTAATTGTAGTAGTCCCTGCTGCCGCCGTACTGGCCCGCGGCGTCGTCCTGCACCGTGCCGTTGTTGACCGAGTTGCTGACCGCAGTGCCGTTCTCCTCGCTCGTCGAACCGCCCAGCGTGCCGACCAGTCCGCCGCCGCGTCCCGTCGGGGCGCTCACTTCGCCGTTGTTGGTGCAGTAGTCGATCTTGATGCCTGCGCCGAGCGTGAAGGCACAGATACCGCCGACGTTCATGCCCGTGCCGCCGTTGGCCGTGTTGGTGATGCGCCCGGTCTTCACGTCGCCGTTGTTGACGACGGCGTCGGTTTTCGTTTCACCGCCGATGACCGTGGATTTGGCGCATCCGGCGATGCCGGCGAGCATCATCAGCGTCGCGTCGGGGTTGTCGCCCGTGAGGATGACCGAAACGTTGTTGGTGACGGCGGTGATCGTCGAACCTTCGGCGTATCCCGTCAGCGCACCGACGGCCACGACGTTCTGACTGGCCCCTGTGACGGTGATTTGGTCGCCTGCGGCGCCCAGCTTGAGGTTCTTGATCGTGGCGCCCTTCAGCGCACCGAACAGGCCGTGGAGGTGGGTCGTCTCGCTCTCGGCGTCGAAGGTCCACTGAATGCCGCTGATCGTGTGGCCCTGGCCGTTGAATACGCCCGAGAACGGATTGACCAGCGTATTGTACGAGGGTGTTCCCGTGGCTTTGCCCGCTCCGATCGGAGTCCACTCGGTGAGCCCCGAGAGGTCGATGTCGTTGAGTAGCACCACTTCGCCCGAGGCGTTCTCCCAGCGGCTCGTGCTGCCGCCGGCGTTGACCGCTTTGGCGAATGCCACCAGGTCGGCGCCCGTTGCGATGCCCGGTTCGGCCGGAGTGTCGGGAATGACGGGCGACTGGCGCACGCCGAGCGTCACGGTCACGCCGTAGGGACGGTTCGAGAAGGTGATCGACCCTTTGCGGTCGGCGCCGCTGTCGTTCTCATAGTAGTCGGCCACGAACGAATGGGTCGTGGTGACCATCTGCGCGCGCGTCGCAGGGGCGGGTTTGAGCCACGACTGGCACTCCTCGGCGATCGTCACGTCGTATTCGATGTCGGCCGAGACTTTGATGTCGAACTCCGTGAATTCGCCTTCGAGCGCCACCTCGGTTCCGGTTCCGAACTGCGGGTCCCACGTCGGGGGTGCGATCTGGGCCGTTCCGTAGGTGAAGAAGAGGGGCTTGAGCACGGTGTTGCCTCCGGCCGAAACCAGAATGACCGTGTTGCCCTCTTCGGCTCCCTCGTCCAGTTTCACCGAGATCGTGCGGGTGTACTTGTCGATCTCGACCGTCACGTTCCAGGCCGTGAAATAGTCCACATACGCCTCTTCGGCTTCGCTGCCCGACACGGTGTACTTGATGTAGGCCGGAGCCGAACGGTCGGGGATGGCCGTCACGGGGGCGGCGTCGAACGTGATGCTCAGGGCCTCGAAAACCGGAATTTCGAACGAACTGCCGTCGGCGAGCGTGAAGCGGACCATGCCGCTCTCCTCGTCGGTCTCGACCTTTTGGAACAGCGTGTTGCTCACGTCATTGGCCAGTACGGGCTTTCCGTCCTTGCCCGTGAAACGCTCGCCGTTGACCGTCCAGAAACCCTCGGCGTCGATGCCCATCGTAGGCGACACGCCGCCTACGGGCATCATTTCTCCCGCGGCGTCCAGCAGCCATTTGTAGCTCTCGCCGTTGTCCGCGGTCGTGCGCCAGTAGAGTTTTCCGTCGGAGAACTCCCCGGCCCCGACGATCGGCGCGGTCACCACGTCTTTCTGCGTGGCGAGGGTGACGGTTTTCGTCTCGCCGCCGTGATCGCGGTAGCAGACGACGTAATTGCCCTTGTCGTCCTGTTTGAGGTAGGAGATGAAGCTGCTGTTGACGAGTGCCGTGAGCGAGTTCATCTCGTCGTTGAGTTCCGCGATGCGCTTTTCGGCCGCCGTAAGCTCCTGCTCGATGGCGTCGATGTTTTTCCGCAGCTCCCCGTCGTCGTACTCGTCGCATCCCCAGAGGAGGACGAAACCGGCGGTAAGCAGTATGATGTTCAATAACTTTCTCATTGTTCTCTCGTTTTAAGGGTTACTGTTTGATCCGCACGTGCATGTAGTTCATGCAGCTGCGTTCGCCTTTCGAGTCGGAGGGTTTGTTGACCACTTTGCCCGCGCCGTCGGTGTAGAGCCACAGGGTCGTCGAACCGCCGCCGTCGAAACGGGTTACGTTCCAGCAGCCGAATTTCTGGGCGATGCGGACCATTTCGTAGAACTTCACGCCCATCGAAACCCAGTCCTGACGGCCGTCGATGACGAAGAAGTGGATTTTCGTTCCGGCCTGGTCCACGCCCACGTAAGTCATCGGGTCGTAGACCGACGAGGAGAGGTTTTTATCCACGCCGTCGGCCAGCAGGTGGTACATCGTCGAGTTCTGCGTGACGATGGGTTTCGTAACGCCGTCCACCGCCACGTCGGCGCGGATGCGGAGCGTCGAGCCCACGGAGAGTTTCGAGGCGAACGCTTCGGCGGTGGCTCCGGTGAGCTGCACGGCCCATTCGTCGAGGGTCGTGAGGTAGGGTGCCTCGGCGAGCGGCGTCGTGCGGCCGTCCTCGATGCGGGTCACGGTGGCTTCGAACCAGCCGTCGTTGACCGTCATGGGGTTCCCCGAGGTGTTCTTCGCAACGACGTAGAGCGCTTTTTTGAGCAGCGGGTTGGTCAGCGACGGGGTTCCGGGGTGGGGCGTCTTCTTGTAACGTGCGGTGTAGAGGTTGGCCTCCTGCGAAACGCTGCCCAGACGCAGGATCGTGTCGTTGATTGAGTAGTATTCGTACTCGGTGCCGCCGACCTCGATCTTGCCCGTGAAGACCTTCTTGCCGCAGCTTGCCGTGCGGTCCCTGAAGACGGTGAAAGCGTTGGCGTGGTTGGTCAGCGACGTGCGCACGGTCTTGTTGTTGACGAAGTCGGGGCGTCCCTCCTCGATGTGCAGGCCGCGGGGGAATCCGTCGTGCGAGTTGAAGAAACCGGTGTTGAATCCGGCGACGATGTTCTGCCCCTCGGCGCGCTTGCGGGTGCAGTTCTCCGAGAGGGTTTCGCGGATGTTCTTGCCGTTGTTGCCGTTGTTGTTGCCGTTGGGGTTGGGCACGATGTCGTCGGCCATCGAGGTTGCGATCTCCACGGCGTCGTTTGTCAGGTCCACCTCCAGTACGTGCATCTTGCGCGGCAGGTTGGTGAATTCGTAGTAGGTGTATTTCACGCCCGGGTGGAGCTGGACGGTCTGTTTGGACTCCCAGTCGTAGTAGGCCGGCAGCGACCAGTCAACGGTGTTCTCCTCGGTGTCGTAGTTCGACTGTTTGTGGCAGACGGCCGTGGTGTGCATGGCCGCGGGAGCCGTTGTCGGAGCGTCCTTGTAGGTGTCGTAGTCGCCGACGAAGCCGTTTCCGATGCAGCCCTTGATGAGCGATGCGCTCTGGTTGTAGCCGCAGGCCCAGCCGGGACCGTGCAGGTTCGAACCGTCGGTCGTCACGTTGCCGATAACGGCTCCGGTGTTCTTGCAGTTGCGGATCGTGCCGAGATTGTGACCCGAGAAACCTCCCGTGCGGCATCCCAGGTGGGTGATGACGTTTCCGGCATTGGTGCAGTTCTCGATGATGCAGCCTGTCGTGGTCGAACCGCCGACCAGACCTCCCATGCGCTTGATGCCGTATTGGTCCTTCTGTCCGGTGTATTGCCCGGCGGCATCGTCCTCGACGAGGCCGTTGTTCTGCGAATTGGCGATGGTTCCCTTCTCGAAGGTTCCGGCCAGCCCGCCGCCGCGTCCCGAAGGTGCGTTCACCCGTCCGTTGTTGGTGCAGTAGCCTATGAGATTGTTCTCCGCCGATTTGATGTAGGCGCAGATGCCTCCCACCTGCATGCCCGTCCCGCCGTTGGCGGTGTTGGCGAGGGGGCCCGTGGTGATGTCGCCGTTATTGACGCACGCCGCCGCTGCGGAGGTTCCTCCGATGGTCGTACCGGTCATCTGCCCGGCGATTCCCGCGAGCATAACCAGCACTCCGGCGGGGTCTTCGGCCTCGAACGAGATCGAGACGTTGTTGGTTACGTTTTCGATCACCGATTCCGTGGCGAACGCCGCCACACCTGCTACGGCCGTGCCGGCTCCGGCGGTTCCCCGGACGGTGAGCTTGTCGCCCTTGGCGCCGACCGTGAGGTTCCGGACGGTGGCTTGGTTCAGCACGCCGAACAGACCGTGGGCCGTCGATTTCGCGGCGTCGGCCGTCCAACCGATGTTTTTGATCGTGTAGCCCTTGCCGTCGAACTTGCCCGTGAAAGGATTCTCGGCCGTACCGATCGGCGTCCATTCCGTCGTGCCCGTCATGTCGATGTCGCCCAGCAGCACCACGTCGCCGCTCTCGTCGCGGTAGCGGTCGTAACTGCGTCCGGAATTGACGGCCTCGGCGAATTTGCGCAGGTCCTCGGCGGTTTTGATGCCGTAGTATTCGGGCTTGGCGCTTTTGGCCGCGAGGCGCACGACGCGGATCAGGACGTTTTCCTCCGTGTCGCAGAGCATCACGGCGAAACTGCCCTCTTCGAACGCATCGCCGAAGGTGACGGCGATGGTTCCGGCAGCGGTGTCGGCTGCGGCCGTGAGTTTCTCGGTGCGCATGATTTTGAGGATCGTTTCGCCGGCCTTCTCGCCTGTGATCTCGTAGCCGATCGTGAGCGGCTGCGAGGCGTCCTCGACGACGTATTCGTCTCCGAGCACCGTGTCGCCGACCTTGAAGACGATGTTGAAGGCGTCGAAGACCGGAGCCGACACCGTCGAGCCGTCGCCCAGCGTGAAAACTGCGTTGCCGGCGGCGTCGCGCGAAATGCCTGTGATGAGCGATCGTTCCTTGCCTTCGGCTTTCAGCGGACTGCCTGCCGCATCGGTCAGCCGACGGCCGTTGACGGTCCAGTAACCCTCCTTATCGACGGCCACTTCGGGCGTGCGTCCGGCGACGGGGATTTTGGCCCCGTCGGTGTCTTTCAGAAAGTCGGTTTTGCCCCCTGCGGTGGTCGTCCAGTAGAGCACGCCGCCCTCCTCCTTCGTGCCGAGGATCGGCGCAGTGGTCACGTCGTTCTTCGTGGCGACGGTGACGCTGTGTTCGACGTTGTCGGCGCCTTTGTAGCGGACGACGTTGTTGCCCTCGGCGTCCTGCGTGATCGAGGTTACGACCCCGCCGTTGACGACGGACGCGAGCAGCCGCACCTGGCTGTTGAGTTCGTCGGCCTGTTTTTCGAGTTCGGTGAGCTGGTTGTATATCTCATCGACGCCTTTCCACAGCGCGGAGTCGTCGAAGTTGTCGCTGCACCCGCCCGCGAAGAGGAGGACCGATGCCAGAAGCGTTGTTATCATGGTTCGTTTCATTGCCGTTTGTTTTTTCGTGGTTGCAAAAAGCATCAGTCGAAATTGGTGCTGTCGGTCCATCCGGGATTCTGGGTCAGCAGTCCGCCCGTCAGCACGCGCTGGTCGGCCGGAATGGGCCACAGGTAGTCGCGTTCTTCGTTCCAGGTGTATTTCAGGGCGTTCCACGCCACGACGTAGCCGCGGTTGTCGGCGGCTTCGGAGAGGATGATGTCCGAGCCGATTTTCAGTACCGTCAGTCCGTCGGCCGGGGTGCTGGTCTGCTGTGTGGCGTAGAGTTCCAGATCGTTTTTGCCGTCGCCGTCCATGTCGTAAAGGCCCGGGCCGGGGAAGTAGATGCCGTGGTAGGGTGCCGTTTCGTTGACCATCTGCGCACCCTCTTTCCAGCGGAACATGTCCCACATGCGCTGGCCTTCCATGACCATCTCCACGGTGCGTTCGCGGCGGATTTCGAGAATTACGCCCGTGTTGGCGCTCTTCGTGACATTGGGGTAGCAGGCCAGGAGGAACGGATCGGGATTGGCGTTGGCGGCCTCCATGTCGAGTCCGCCCATGCCGGCGCGTTCGCGGATCTTGTCGATCGAAACGGTCAGGTCGTCCTGCGTCAGCGTGCCCAGCTCGGCCTTGGCTTCGGCATAGTTGAGATACACCTCCGCCGTGCGGAACAACGGCCAGTCGGACGTGCCTTTCGAGGCACCGCTGTGGGCCGCCGTCGAGACGAATTTGATCGGCTCGTAACCCGTCATCGCGGTCATGTCGTTCGGCGTGGCTGCGCTTTCGCCCTTGGCGACGTATCCCGGGCAGAGCACCGTTTGCGCCATGCGCGGATCGCGGCCTGCGGTCTCTTCGGTGTAGAACATCGTTTCGTGGCCCTCCTTTTCGGTGAAGCGCGAGCCGTCGGCCATCAGATAGTGGTTCATGAAACGGCGCGTGAAGCCCGTCGCCGCATTGCGGATGTTGAACTGTACGCTGTGGGCGAGGTTCAGCCCCTCGAAATTGTAGAGACGGGCCAGAATGACTTCGCTCTGCTTGGCGTCGTCGCTGCAAAAGAGGTCGCGGTAAGGCTCCGTGCCCTCCTTGTAGAGCGAGTATCCGCTTTCGGCGATGAACGTCGCCGCGGCGTCGGCGGCCTGTTGCAGGTATTTGTCGGCGTCGGGCAGGCCGCGGTACTTACGCCACGTGCCTTCGTAGAGTGCGGCGCGCGACTTGAAGGCCAGCGCCGCCCAGCGGGTCACGCGGGCTACGTCCTTGTCGCGCGGGAGCATGTCGATCGCGTCGTCGAGGTCGGACATCACGTGGTCCATGATGATGCCGCGATCCTCGCGGGGCTTTTTCAGCAACTCTTCCTCCTCGGAACCGATCACCGTGTCGTACCAGGGCACGTCGCCGTAACGGCGCACCTTCACGTAGTAGAAATAGGCGCGGAAGAAATAGGCCACGCCGTCGTATTTGGTGCGGGCCGCCTCGTCGGTGCAGTTGTGGGAGTTTTGCAGGTAATAGTTGATCTTGCGCAGGGAAGTCCAGGTCCAGCCGCTTTCGTCGGAGGCCATGCGGGTTCCCGAGATCACGTCGCCCATGCTCTTGTCCACCATGTCGTCGGCGTTGAGCCCCGAGGCACTGTCGGGGGAGTCGAGCAGCGTGTAGAACTGATTGGTCCACAGGCGGAGGTCCACTTCCGACTGGAAATAGGTCTGCGGGGTGACCTTGTCTTCGGGAATGAGGGTCAGGTCGCAGCCCGAGCAGGCGGCGCCCAGCAGCAGGGTCGCCAGTATTTTGTGCAGTGTTTTCATCTGTCGTTCTCTTTATGCGTTAGAAGCTGATATCGACGCCTACCGAGAGGGTTTTGGGATAGGCGTATCCCGTTCCGGAGTCCTTCTTGCTGGTGCTCGACGATCCGGCGAGTTCGGGGTCGATGGTCTTGTTGTGCCGTTTCAGCGGCGACCAGTAGCAGAGGTTCTCGCCCGAGAAATAGACGCGGGCGCGGTCGATGCCGATCTTGCGTGTGAGTTTCTGCGGCACGGTGTAGCCGACCGTGAGGCTTTTCAGCCGCAGGTAGGCGAGATTCTGGATGTAGCGGTCGTTCGTCTCGCCCAGCGAGCCACCGGCATAGGCGTTGTAGCCGCGCGGACGGGGGAAGTAGGCGTTGCGGTTGTCCTCGGACCAGCACTCCGAATAGAAATCCTTGTGGATGAACGACGTGGGCGGGAATGCGTAGGGGCCCCAGAAGTCGTAGGACGCCTGCCCGGCGGCCGGATACCAGTCGCGGCGCCCGATGCCCTGGAAAAAGGCCGATACGTCGAAGCCCATCCAGTTGAATCCCACGCGGAACGAGTAGTTGTAGCGCGGCAGCGAGTTGCCGATGATGCGCTTGTCGCCCGGATCGTCCACCGTGCCCGAGCCTTCGGAAATCACGTTGTCGCCGTCGAGGTCGGCGAAGCGCACGTCGCCCGCCCGAAGGTAGTTGCCGGCCGGGCCCTTGCACTGATACACGCGGTTGTTGACCGCCTTGTCGTCGATCCTGGCCTGGTATTCGGCCGCTTCGCGGTCGGTCTTGAACAGTCCTTCGACGTGATAGCCCCAGATTTCGCCCAGCGACTTGCCTACGTAGTGGTCCGAGATCAGCCGGTCGGGGTTGTGGTATTTGGTGATCTTGGTGATGTAGTCGCCCACCGAGGCCGATACGTTGTAGGAGAAGGGGCTTCCTGCCAGCTGGAATTCATCCTGCCAGCTCAGGGTGATCTCCCAGCCCTTGGTGCGCAGGTTGGCGCAGTTGGCCTTCGGGGTCTTGGCGCCGAAAACGTCGGGCAGGGTGAGCAAGGTGGTGAGCATGTCCTTCGTGTCGCGGATGTAGTAGTCGCCCGTGAAATTGAGACGGCCGTTGAGCACTCCCACGTCGAGTCCCACGTCGTAGGTGGTCACGGTCTCCCACGTAAGTCCCGACGACAGCGGATCGGAGACGTTGGCGTAATAAGCCTTTTCCAGTCCGTCGAAGGTGTAGCTCATCTGGTTGTCGGTGCTGATCTGCTCGATGTAGGCGTATTCGGATACCTGCTGGTTGCCCAGGCTGCCCACCGAGAGGCGCAGCTTGAGGTTGTTCATCACGTCGCGCACGGGCTCGAAGAACGACTCCTCGCTGATGCGCCATGCAGCCGACGCCGAGGGGAAGAAGCCCCAGCGGTGGTCGGGCTCGAAGCGCGACGAACCGTCGCCGCGGGCGCTCGCCTCGAAGATGTAACGCCCTTCGTAGTCGTAGTTCACACGGCCGAAGAAGCCCAGCGTGCGGTAGGCCGAGATCGACTGCGAGAGGGTGATGGGACCCGTCGCCACGGTGAACGAGTCGATGTTGTCGCTCGACAGGTCGGTCTGCTTCACGTCGAGCGACGTGGAACGGTAATCCTCGTACTGGCCGCCGGCGGTGGCTTTGAAATGGTGGCCGCCCCACGAATTCTCGTAGGTGCCGTAGATGTTGACGTTGTGGCCCTTGTAGCCGTAGTGCACCTCGCGGTAGGAGTTCTCGACCGATCCTGAGGTGAAGGTCTCCATGACACCCTCCCGGCGCGAGTATTCGAACGTGTTGTTGCGGTATTTGTAGAGCCGGTCGCGCTGGCGGTAGTCGTAGGCCGCCGTGAGGACGAGCTTTTTGGCGATCGTGATGTCGAACTGGTTCGAAAGCGTCAGGTAGCGGTTCTCCTTCGAGTTCTTCGAACGGTCGGCGGTCATCTGCCCGCCGCGGCCGGCGCCGATCGGGGAGTTCTTGCCCAGCTGGTTGACGTACTGGACGATCGAGCCGTCGGGGTTGTAGGGGAGGAATGCGGCGCAGATGTTCGATTGCAGGGCGTTGATCGTACCCTCGTAGTCGGAGTGGCCGCCGTATTTGTAGCCCGAAGTGTCGAAGCTGATGTTGTTCGAGTATTTCAGCCACGGGGTCATCTGGGCCGAAACCTTGGTGCGGAAGGCGTAGTCGGTGTACTTGTCCTTGTTGATGTTGAACATGCCGTACTGCTGGTAGAAGCGGCCGCTGGCGTAGTAGGTCACCTTGTCGGTTCCGCCCGAGAGCGAGAGGTTGTGCTCCTGCTGCGAACGCACGCGGTTGTAGAAATAGCCGTACCAGTCGAAATTGCCGTAATAGTAGTACTTGCCGTCGTCGCCCACCTCGACCCACGGACGGTCGGGATGCTCCGTGCGGTCGTTGCGGCGGTCGTAGAGCTTTTGCAGGCCGCCGTTCTCCTCGGTGTAGCGGAAGATGTTCATCGTGCCGTCCGACGAGTCGTTCATAAACTGGTTGACGATGCGCACGTGGTCGTAACCCGTGTCGATGAAATCGGTCGAGGTGGTGTTGCTGGCCCAGCCGAAGCGGCCGTTGTAGGAGACGCGCGCACGGTCGCCCTTCTTGCCCGCCTTGGTGGTGATGAGCACTACGCCGGCCGACGCCTTGGCGCCGTAGATGGCGCACGACGAGGCGTCTTTGAGCACCGACACCGATTCGATGTCGTTGGGGTTGATCTGGCTGAGGCTCACTTCCACGCCGTCGGCCAGCACGAGCGGCGAACCGCTGTTGAGCGAGATCGAGCCGCGGATGTTGATGGCGTAGGACGATTCGGGAGAACCCGTTCCGAAGGTGATGTTCACCGAAGGGTCGGCGCCTTGCAGGGCGTTGGCGGCCGAGACCACCGGACGGGCGTTGAGATCCTTGCCGCTGATGGTCGCCACGGCGCCCGAGAGGTTGGCCCGCCGCTGCGTGCCGTAGCCCACGACGACCACCTCGTCCATCAGGTTGTCCGACTCTTTCAGGACGATTTCAAGCGGAGAATTTCCCCCCCCCTCCTTGACTTCCACGATCTGGGATATGTAACCCAGGTAGGAGACGTTGAGCTTGGCGGGGAATTTCATGTCCGCCAGTTCGAAATCGCCGTCCACGCCCGTCAGCGTACCTTTCTGGGTGCCCACGACGGCCACCGTCGCGGCGATGATCGGCTGTCCTTTGATGTCGGTCACCCGTCCGCGCACGGAGTTCGGTGCGGCGGCCGGTTTGGCTGCTGCCGAGGGTTGTTTCTTGGTGACGGAGATACGGTGTCCGTCGATGGTGCAGGTCACCTCCTGCCCGGCGAATACCTGGTCGAGGACTTCGCGGATGGTGGCGTTTTTGGCCGAAACGGAGATGCGTTTGGTGAGGTCCACCTCGTCCGAACTGACGATGATGGAGTAATTTTCCGTACGGTTCAGCGTGGCTATGGTCTCCTGAACGGTTACGTTCTTCAATTCGAGGTTGATTCTCTTCGTCTGGGCGAAAACCCCGGCGGGGCTGAGCAACATACAGAGAATAACCAGGTAGAGGAGTCTCGCAAAGCGAGTTCCCCGACGATTGCAGTCGTTTCCCATGATAGGTTTATTTAAGGTTCGAGTTTAAGGCGGATATGCCGGAATCGGTGGCATCCGGGCGGGTCGCAGAGAAGGAACAGAAAAAGAAGGGCGGTGGGGCGGTCAGTCTTTCATAGGCATTTCGGGTTTGTGTGTGAGGTTTGTTTTTCGGCGTAAAAGTTTAGCGGGATCGGTTCGACGAGAGGTAGATGACTCCGTCGCGGCGCAGAATCTGCATCTTGCGATCGGAATTGATGGCGGAAAGTATCTGGTCCAGATTCTCGTTGTTGGTGAAATAAGCGAAATAGCGGGCTTGGGCGAGCGCTTCGTCGAGGATGACGATGTGCGTGCCGAACAGCCGTTCGAGGTCCGAAGCGATGTCGCGCATGCGCAGATTGAAGAAATGGATGGCCCGGTCGTCGGCGAAGGACTTGAAATGTCCGGGCTGGAACGTCGTGAGGTCGATGTCGCCCGTGGCGCGGTCGTACTGCACCATGTCGCCGGGCTTCATCGTCAGCTGTTGTTTGCGCGTCGGGGCGTCGATGTCGAACCGGACGGAGCCTTCGACCAGCAACACCTCGATACAGTCGGTATTCGCGTAGGACTTGAAGTTGAAGCGGGTTCCCAGAACGCGGATGCCGACTTCGCCCGACTGGATGATGAAGGGTTTGCGGGGATCTTTCGCCACGTCGGCGAATATCTCGCCTTCGACGAAAATCCGGCGCTCCTTGCCCGTGAAAGCCGGCGGATAGGTGATGCGGCTGCCGGAGTTCAGGTGCAGCTGCGTGCCGTCGGGAAGCGTCAGGGAGGACATTTCGCCGTACGGAACCTGCTGTTCGAGCCATTCCGCCTCCGGCTTGCGGTCGGCGTAGAGCAGCCAGACGGCGCACAGGAGCGGAACGACGAGCACGGCGGCGATCCGCTGGCTCCAGGCGACGATACGTGCACGGCGCGAGGGTGCGGACGGCTGCCCTCCGGCGATCCCGAGCCGGTGGGCGACGCGCCCGAAAGCCGCACGGGCCGCTGCGTCGTCGTCGATGTGCAGGCTGTCGAAAAGTTCGGCCAGCTGTGCTTCCGAATCCGGGCTGTCCCCGTGCTCGGCGAGCCACATCTGGATTTCGAGCTGCTCCTGCGCGGAGAGTTCATTGTCGAAATATTCGTTTAATTTGGTCATAGGTCCTTTTTCTCTGTTCGCCGCCGGATGCGGAGCCTCGCTCCGGTCATCCTGCTGTATAAAGAACAACCGAACGGCCCCGGTTGCGTAACCGGAACTGCAAAAAAATCGAAAAAAAACGGAAAAATCAACAGAGCGAGCTGTGGAGGTCTTTCAGCGCCAGTTCGATGTGCTTATCGACGGTGCGCACCGAGAGACCCAGCCGTTCGGCGATCTCGCGGTTGGAGAGGTGTTCGTAGCGGCTCATGCGGAAGATCAGTTGTCGCTGGGGCGGCATTTTCGAGATGCCCTGCATCAGCAGCGCGTTCAGCTCCGTATAATTGTATTGTTCCTCGGCCGAGGCTCCGCGGTCCGCCACGTCGCGGTCGCTGAGCTGAGGCAGCAGCGAGAGCATGGTGGTGCGTTTGGCCTTGAAGATGTTGTATATCTCGTGCTTGGCCAGCACGAAGAGGTAGTTTTTGACCGACTGCGTGCTGTCGAGCTTTTCGCGGTGTATCCAGAGCTTCATGAAAATATTCTGGGCGATGTCCTCGGACATGTGGTCGTCTTTGAGCATGCCGCGGATGAAGTGCAGGAGCGTGGGGTAGTAGCGCACGAAGAGTTGTTCATAGGCGCCGACATCGCCCCGAATGATCGCGGAGATCAATTCGCTGTCGTTTTGCTGTCTGCCGAAAGTGAATTTCATGGACGTTTGTCTGGGTTTGCGTACGTGCCGTGCGGCGGCCTGCGGTTCAAAGATAAGATAGTTTTTCACAAAGACGGAATACTTTCCTGTGACAAAATCGTAAAAAAACAGCCGGCATCGTAAAAAGATGCCGGCCCGGCGGATTTATCTCGCTGTCCGTAACGCTGTTATGGGAACTATGCCTTTTTGCCGGCTCCGCTTTCGAGGATCGAGACGATGGAGTAGAGCGTGAAGCAGATGGCCCCGAAGCCTGTCAATACGCGTGCAGGGACGAAAAATTTGGCCTGGAAGAGGGCCTCTTCGTAGAGGAACGCCGCGAGGAACAGGCACGTCAGAGCCGTCAGCACGGGGATGATCGGGATGCGGTTGGCCAACGGGAAATCGGCGTGCCAGATCTTCGCCAGCAGGATCACCTTGCTCGAGATGCTCCAACAGATCAGCGCCAGGCCGATCAGCACGAATCCCACGAAATTGATCGTTTCGCCCCGGAGTGCGAATATCAGGATCAGCCCCAGCACGAAAGCCAGCGATCCCATCGTCAGCACGAGTCCCATCCATTTGCGCTTCTCGGCCATCGTATAACTGCCGCGGGCCTGCCGGGCGATGCTGGCGACCAGTGCGATGAGCGACGTGCAGACGCAGGCGATGCCGAACATCACGCTGCCCGCGACGATGTGTGCCGGGAGCGTTCCGAACACGTAGAGCAGGATGCACCAGACCCAGGCTACGGCGGCGACGGCCGAGACGATGAAGATCAGCAGCGACGACTGTGCCCGGGTGAATCCGGCGGTGTTGACCGAAAAGGTGTCGTCGGCGGAGTTCTTGGGGATCAGGCTGAACCGTGTCGATGAGGTCGCCGCCGTGGCCACGCAGGCCGTGATGAGGCCCAGTCCGCAGACGACGTGTCCGGTGACGAGTGCCCCGGTCCATTGCGACGAGAGGATGAAGGCGCCGCTGACGAGCGTCAGCAGGGCGAACGTGTATCCGATTGCCGGAAAAAGGTATTTCGCGGCGGCGGTGTAGGTGCCGATGATCTGGCGGATGATCGTCGCCGCGGTGCAGTAGAGCGCGACGCAGATCGCCCCGAGGTAGAAGACGACGGGACCTGCCGTGAGGCGTGCCGTGTCGGTCCCGGCCGAAAAGATGTAGGCCCCGTATGCGAAGCAGAAGGCGGCCATTGCGAGCGGAATGGCTCGGAAAAGAATGCTTATACCGTGATTCATAGCGATAAAGTTTTCCGGAGCCCTTGCAAATCCCGCACCAAGTCTCGGCAAAACTGCAAACGTCGTTTGCATTTGCTCTCGGCTTGCACTATCTTTGCGGCATGAAAAACATCGTTTTCGATCTGGGCGGCGTGCTGTTCGCCCGCGATAAAAGCAAGTGCACTCCCGAACTGCTCGAATTTTTCAGCTTCCTCCGCGCTCCGCGGATGCCGTTCTTCTGGGAGGAGTACGACCGCGGCACCTCGACGCTGGACGAGGTGACCGCCACGATCAGCCGAATGACCGGGCGTTCCGTGGAGACCTGCTCCGCCGTCCTGCAACTGGCCATCGACCTGCAAGAACCCGTGAAACCCACCGAACGCCTCGTCCGTGACCTGAAAGCGGCGGGGTATAAGCTCTATGTGCTTTCGAACATGTCGCGCGAGTTCATCGACTTCCTGCGCCGCTTCCCCGTCTACGGGCTTTTCGACGGCGAGGTCGTTTCGTGCGAGGAGCACACCGTGAAGCCCGAACCGCGCATTTACGAGATTCTGCTCGAACGCTACGGCCTGACGCCTTCGGAAACGCTCTTCATCGACGACCGCGAAGCCAATATCGAAGCGGCCGCGACCCTCGGCATCCACGGTTTCCTCTTCGATCACCGCGATCCCGCCTCTGCGTGCGAGGCCCTGCGGAGCCGGCTGCTGTAATCTAACGGAATAAACAAGGAGGGCAGGTTTTCACCTGCCCTCCTTTGTCGTATGCGGTCCCGAAGGATCAGTTGAAGGTGTAGCGGATGCTGAACATCGCCGACCAGGTCGATACCGTGCTGGCATACTTCGACCATTTGGGCGCGGTGAACGTGTAGTTGCTGCCGTCCCATGCCAGGATCGAACTGGAGTTCATGCGCTTGATGTTACCCCAGTCGCGGTTGAGCATATTGGCGAGGTTGGTGACATCGAGGCCGAGGGAGATCGTGTTGCGCTTGCCCTTGACGTTGATGTAGAAATCCTGCGAGAAGCGGAAATTCAGCGTGTGATACCACGGCATCACAGCCCCCCCCCGCTTGGAGTACTCGCCGACGTGCTCGGACAGGTAGCTGTCTTTCTGGATGAAGTTCCAGAACGCCTCCTTGTTCTCGTCGCTCGTGAACGGCATGTCGTCGAGTTCCGAACGGGTCGGGATATAGAGCAGGTTCACGGCACCGCCGTCACCCGTTACGGCGTTCTGATATTTGCCGCTCTGCACGTACATCGTATAGGAGTAGCGCGAATAGGAATAGCTGCCGATGTAGCCGAGCTGGCTGGCTTCGTAGTAAAGACCGAAATTCGAAGCGCCGTTCTTGTTGGCGAGGCGGTAGCCTACGTTGAGCAGGATACGGTGGGGCGATACGTAGGATGCGAATCCGGTTTCGGGTACGTTCGAACCGTTCTTGTTGAACGTGTTGGTGCTGAATGCCGAGGTTACCTGGTCGCCGATACCGTCGATCACGTTCTTGGCGCTCGAATAGGTGTAGGCCGCCATTACCGACAGACCGAAGCCCCACGTCTTCGACAGCTGTGCCGAAATCGAAGCATAGTATCCGTCCACGTCGTCGGTATTGGTGATCAGATAGGGGTTGATGGCCTTACCCTCTTTGTTCTTGATATTCTGGCTATTCCAGTAGACGCGCGCTTCGGGCTCGCCCGGGAGCTGGATGCCGCCCTCTTTCTCGACCATGCCGAGTTTCTTGACAGTCACCGAATTGATGTCCTTGTTATAGATACCCTCGATATTGAGGTTGACATCGCCCGGCAGTTTGAGGTCCAAAGCCAGCGAGGTTTTCCACGTCGAAGGCATTTTGAGCTTTTTGTCCAGAATGGTCGGCTGCGTGTTGGCTGCCAAGTCCTGTTTCTGATAGGTTCCGCCGTATACGTCTTTCAACATGTCGCCGACATTGGTATGGAACGAAGGCATCTTATTTTCTCCGACCTCGCTTTTGTAAAGCGTCAGACCGTTCTGGATGCAGTTGCTGTTTCCGGCAACCGATACGAGCCATACGAACGGCAGGCGGCCGGTGAAGATGCCCGTGCCTCCGCGGAGGATGTATTTGCGCTCGCCGGTCATGTCCCAGTTGAAGCCTACGCGGGGAGCCACCGAAAGACGTGCCTTGGGCATGTCCGAGGTCTTGTAGCCGCCGTAGTCGACGAAAGCCTGCGTGAAGTCCTTGTTCTCGTTGTCGGAGATCGACGGATAGACCGGAACTTCGAAGCGCAGTCCGACCGTAGCCTTGAAACGCTCGCTGAAATTGATCTCGTCTTGCAGGTAGATCGAATACTGCATATGGGTGAACGAAGGATATGCCTGTGCCAGGTCGTCGTTGTTGCCGTGGGCGATACGGAACGCCAGCGGCTTTTTGTTGTTTTTGAAATCGTCCCAGCTTTCGTATACATAGTATCCTGCGCCGCCTTGCAGATAGCCGTTCGTCGTCAGATTATGCTCGAATTGCAGACCGGCCACCAGATGATTCTTGCCGATGGTGTAGCCGATTTCGTCGGTCACGATGTGGGTCGATACTTCGCGGAGGTTGCCCTCGGTGAAGGGATCGAGACCGAACGAAGCGTACAGGGCGCTGACGCCTTTGTCCGTAGGCTCCAGAATATCCACTGTCGGGAAGATGCCGCCGTCGTAGCTGCGCGGCTCGTACTGATGCGAATAGGTGTAGCGCAGCGTGTTGGTCAGACGGCTGTCGAGGAAGCGCGAGTTCAGTTCGGCGGCTACCGACGTGAAATTCTGTTCCTGATAATAGCGCGAATTCTGGAAATACATGGCGTAGTTCGAGGTACGGCCGTAAGTGTCTTTGTCGTATGTATATTTGGCGTTGAGCGGGGAGATCGACGACGACGGGGCCGACGAATACTTGTTCTGGGTGCGGCTGAAACGTACGTTGAGCGCGTGGTTGCGGTTGATGTTCCAGTCCACGCGGGCCATGAGCTTGTAGCCGGGAGTTTTCACCGAGTAGTTCTGATAAGCGCCGGGGTTGTAGCCGTAGGTGTCGATCAGGAACTGGCTCATCTCGTCGAGTTTCGAAGCCGTCGGACGGTTGTACTGCGTATTGCCGCCGAATTCTCCGGTGTCGTTGGTCCGGGCCAGACGCGAGTTGCCCGGGGTGGTGTTCCACTCGCGTTCGAAGTTGGCGAACACGAAGAGCTTGTTCTTGATGATCGGGGCGCCGATGCTGAATCCGAGGGTGTTGTCGCGCATCTCGCTCAGCGACAGCTTGCCGCCGTCGTACTTGTCGCCCTGAAGCTGGTCGCTCTTGGAATAGAGGTATGCCGATACTTTCAGGTCGTTGGTGCCCGACTTGGTGACGGCGTTGATGGCGCCGCCCGTGAAGCCGCTCTGGCGTACGTCGAAGGGAGTTACCGATACCGATACCTGCTCCAATGCGTCGAGCGAGATGGGCGATCCGCCTGCGGGCAGGTTGCCGCCGATGCCGAACATGTTGTTGAAGGCGGCACCGTCCACCGTCACGTACGACTGGCGGTAGTTGCCGCCGCCGATGGCCAGGCCCGACGTGGTGGACGAAGCCTGCGGCGTGAGTTTCATGATGTCGTTCATGCTGCGGTTCACCGTAGGCATCAGTTCGATCTGCTCGTTGGAGATGCTGGTGACGGCGCCCGCACGGTTGACGTTCATCGAGCTGTTCTTGCCGTCGGCCTTGATGACCACGGCTTCGAGCTCCTGGCTGTCTTTGAGGAATGCGTCGCGCTTGAGGGTCTGGCCCAGCGACAGCATCAGTCCCGGGAACTCGACCGACTGGTAGCCTACGAACGAGAAGGTCACCGAGTAGGGACCTCCCGTGCGCAGGCCCTGCAAGTTGTAGTTACCGTTCTTGTCGGTCACCGCGCCGTACTGGGTGCCCGAGGGGGTGTGGACGGCGATGACCGTGGCGCCGACGAGCGGCTGTCCGTTCTGGTCAACCACCGTACCGTTCATTCCCGATGTCGTCACCTGCGCGTTCGCGGCGCAACAGGCGAAAATCGAGAGCATGAGTAGAAAAAGTTTCTTCATACGCTTGTGAGTTTAATGGATAATTGGAAAGGGTTGTTTGTTTTTTTATCGTTCGTAAAAGCATCGAGGGACATTCCCTTCGACAGGAATATCCCTCTTTATTCTTCATTTTACACGGTATGATACCGCCGCTTTCGCCACATGGAACCCATATTGCGATGGTACCCGGATTTATGACAGACCGATACCCGGACGATGCCAACCATAATTTTCATGGCACAAATATAAATCAAATATTTATGCGCCGCAATAGAATATCGGGATTTTTATTGGACAATGTTTCAACAATTTGCAGAACCGGCCCCGGAGGCTTGCGGCACGTTACTTGCGTCGGGGCGGAGTATGCTTTCGATCCGGGAAAAATACTGGCATTACTCGCTTTTCGTCCTGATCGTCGGGTTGGGCGTGACGATCTTCGTCGAGCTGACACCCTTTCTGGGGGGCCTGCTGGGAGCCGTCACCATCTACGTGCTGCTGCGGCGGCAGATGTGGTTCCTGAGCGAACGGCGGCGCTGGAGGCGGAGCCTCGCGGCTTCGCTGCTGTTGGGCGAAGCGGTGCTCTTCTTCCTGATCCCGATCAGCCTGATCGTCTGGATGGTCGTTGACCGGATTCAGGGTGTCACGCTCGATCCCGATTCGATCCTGACGCCCGTGAAGCATGTCGCCGGGCTGATCCGCGAAAAGACGGGCTACGACGCGCTCCAAGAGGGCAATGTCCGGTCGCTCATGGCCTTCATCCCCCGGATGGGGCAGTGGATCGTCGGCGGCCTTTTCGACTTCGCCGTCAATGTCGTCGTGCTGCTGTTCGTGCTCTACTTCATGCTCATCGGCGGCCTGCGCATGGAGACTTACTGCCGCGAACTCCTGCCTTTCAACCGCCGCACGGCGCGCAGCGCGATGCGCGAGATACATATGATCGTCCGTTCGAACGCCATCGTCATTCCGCTGCTGGCCGTCTCCCAGGGCATCGTGGCTTATATCGGCTATTTGGTCTTCGGGGTTTCCTCGCCGCTTTTCTGGGGTGTGCTGACCTGCTTCTCGACGATCCTCCCCATCGTCGGCACGGCGCTCGTGTGGCTGCCGCTGGCACTCTACATGGGACTCGACGGCAACTGGGGCGCGGGGATCGGGCTGGCGATGTACGGCGGGCTGGTGGTCACGCAGATCGACAACCTCGTGCGGATGGTCATGCAGAAGAAGATGGCCGACACGCATCCGCTCGTCACCATCTTCGGGGTCTTCATCGGATTGTCGCTTTTCGGGTTCATGGGCGTCATCTTCGGGCCGCTGATGCTGGCGATGTTCATTTTCTGCGTCAATATCTTCAAGCGCACGTATCTCGACCGCAGGTCCGACCGTGAGCTTTCCGCTCCGGACGACGGCCCGGAACATCGGGGCGGTTTCTCGGATGTTTCGTCTCGGTGAGCGGGCGAATATGCCGGTTCCGTTGAAAATTTTCCGGAAAATGATTGCATATTCATAAGGGTTTATTACCTTTGTTATTGAAATAACAAAGGATTCATGCCAAGAACCCTTATAAATCAATAAAATACAAAAATGGCGAGAAATCTCAAAATCAGAGACCTTACGTTGCGCGACGGCCAGCAGTCGTCGTTCGCGACCCGTATGAACCAGGAGCAGATCGACCGCTGTCTGCCGTTCTACAAAGATGCCAATTTCTATGCAATGGAGGTCTGGGGCGGCGCCGTACCCGATTCGGTGATGCGTTATCTCAACGAGAATCCCTGGACGCGCCTCGAAACGATCTACAAGGCGGTGGGCGATGTCTCGAAACTCACGGCTCTTTCGCGGGGCCGCAACCTGTTCGGCTACTCGCCCTATACGGACGAAATCATCGACGGCTTTTGCCGCAATTCGATTCAGAGCGGCCTGGGGATCATGCGTATTTTCGACGCCCTGAACGATGTCGATAACGTGAAATCGACGGTCAAATACGTCAAGCAGTACGGCGGCATCGCCGACTGTGCGGTTTGCTACACGGTCGATCCGAAATACCCCGAACTGGGCTTCTGGGCCAAGTTGACGGGCAAATCGAATCCCAAGCCGGTCTTCACCGACGCCTATTTCCTCGACAAGGCCAAGCAGATGGCCGCGCTGGGCGCCGACATGATCACCATCAAGGACATGTCGGGACTCATCCCGCCGCGCCGCGTCGCCACGCTCGTGCGGTTGTTCAAGAAGAACCTTTCGATTCCCGTCGATTTCCATACCCACTGCACCCCGGGCTACGGACTGGCCTCGGTGCTCTCGGCCATCATCGCCGGGGTGGATGTCGTGGACACCAACTGTTGGTATTTCGCCGAGGGCACCGGAGCTCCGGCCATCGAACTGATCCACGTCTTCTGCAAGAAGCTGGGTATCGAGACGGGCGTCAATATGGAGGCCGTCGCCAAGATCAACACCCAGTTGCGCGACATCCGCAAGGAGCTCAACCAGTCGGTGTTCGGCGTCGAGAAACCCGAACCCAAGGCGTTCAATCCGCTGACCGACACGCTGCCCGACGAGATTGACGCACTGTTCGACAAGGCCATCGCCGCCGCCCAGCGCGACGACGAGGACGCTACGCTCGACGCCTGCCGCAAGATCGAGGCTTACTTCGGCTTCCCGGCTCCCAACGAGCTGGTCCAGAAGGCCGAGATTCCCGGCGGCATGTATTCGAATATGGTCGCCCAGCTCAAACAGCTCAAGGCCGAGGAGATTCTTCCCCGCGCTATGGAGCTGATCCCGACGGTGCGCCTGGCCGCTGGCCTGCCGCCGCTGGTGACCCCGACTTCGCAGATCGTGGGCGCCCAGGCCGTCAACTGCGCTCTCGACGAGAAGGCCGGACGGCCGATGTACTCCAACAAGTCGTCGCAGTTCGTGGGACTGGTCAAGGGCGAATACGGCAAAACGCCGGTGAAGGTCGATCCCGAATTCCGCTTCAAGATCTGCGGTGTCCGCGAAGAGACGCCCTACGACACGTCGAAATACCAGATGCAGCCCAATCCCGAACTGCCCGAAGCCGGCGGCGTGAAGCTCGCGGCCGACGAGAAGGAGGTGCTGTTGCTCGAACTCTTCCCGCTCGTGGCCAAGACGTTCCTTACCAATATGAAAGTGAAGGCTTACGAGGCTTCGAAGCCTGCCGAACCCGCCGTGAAGGCCGAGGAGAAGCCCGCTGAAGCGGCGAAGGCCGTGATCACGGGCAACACCGTGACGGCTCCGCTGCCGGGGCGCGTGATCGAACTCAAAGTGAAAGTGGGGGATACGGTCAAGGCGAACGACGAGGTTCTCGTGCTCGAAGCCATGAAGATGGAGAACTCCATCACGACCGATTATGCGGGTACGGTGAAGCAGATTTTGGTCGCCGAAGGCCAGACGGTCGCCACCGATGCCGTGCTGATGGAGATTGAATAAGCTCTCTCCGCTTTTTGTGCGTATTTTTCCGTCCGCAGCGCCCGAATGCGTTGCGGACGGAATTTTTTGCGCCTCTTGCTGCTCTATTCCCGCTGCAAGGGCGTTCCGTCCATCCGGTCGGTGTAGAGGATGCCGTCGAGGTGATCGACCTCGTGCTGGAAAATGACGGCCGTGAAGCCGCCGATGCGCTCCGTCCGTTCGGCGAACTGTTCGTCGCGGTAGCGCAGCACGATCTGCTGCGCGCGCGTCACTTCGCCGTAGCAGCCGGGAATCGAGAGGCATCCCTCGCGTCCCGGAGCCGTTTCCGCAGAGTATTCGACGATTTCCGGATTCAGATAGATTTCGAAAGGCTCTCCCGGCTTGTCGAACCGCTGTACGGCGATCATCCGCCGCAGGATGCCCACCTGCGGGGCGGCTATCCCTACGCCGGTGTTCTCCGGGTCCCGCACCGTGGCGAGCATCCGGCGGCGCAGCGTTTCGTAGTCGTCCGAACGCTCCATGCCCTCGGCCATCGGGGCCGATTTGCGGCGGAGCGTCAGCGAATCGCTGCGGTCGGTGACCGTCAGTACGCGCATGATTCCGCCGTCTCCGGCATTTATGATCTCTTTCTCGGCGCTTTTGAATTTTTGCGAGCACCCTGCGAGCGCGAGTCCGGCGGCCGTACCCAGACAGATTCTGCATAGTGTTTTCATGATGCAAATATAAAAAAGAAAACCGGAGGTCCGACAAGACCTCCGGTTTTTCGAAGTAGCGGGTCCGAGACTTGAACTCGGGACCTCATGATTATGAATCATGCGCTCTAACCAGCTGAGCTAACCCGCCATTGCTGAAAGCGAGTGCAAAGGTAATAGAAATTTTCAATCGTGCAAAATCTTTCGGCAAAAAATCGCATGAAAAATTCACCGCGAAATGCTGTGGCATTGATTTTGAACCTCCTGCATGAAAATTTCAAACCTATGTCCCTTACCGATACCGCCCGTGACGGGCTTGCCGATACGCTCGGCGCCGTCAAAGTCGCCGCAGGACTGGTGCTTCTCGCAGCTCTCTCGTGGGAGATCATCGCCGGAGACCATGTCCACATGTCCGGAACGTACCTGACCATTCAGTTTATCGTCTGCCTCGTCTTTCTGTGCGATTTTTTCGTCCGCTGGACCGCAGCCGAACGCCGCACCCGTTTTTTCTGGCGCAACCTGCCGTTTCTGCTGTTGTCGGTTCCCTACCTGAACATTCTCGCGTGGAGCGGCCTGCGCATGACCCACGACTGGGCGATCCTCGTGGGGCTGATTCCGTTGCTGCGGGCTTTTCTGGCCATGATTATCATCGTGCGGTGGCTCGTCCGCGGCACCAAGATGCGGCGGCTGTTCGTCGCCTATATCTTTACCGTGGTGGTCTTCACCTATATCTCGGCCCTTGTCTTCTACGACTACGAGGCGCTCGCCAACCCCAAGCTCCACGGCTTCGGCAACGCGCTCTGGTGGGCGTGGATGAACGTCACGACCGTCGGCGCCGAGATCTTCCCCGTCACGGTCATCGGCAAGATCTTCTGCGTGCTGCTGCCGTCGCTGGGCATGATGTTCTTCCCGATCTTCACGACCTATGTTTTGCAGGAGTATGCCCCGGACGAAAAGTCCGGCCAGTAGGCCGGACCCTTCGTGTCATTGCTGCGGTTTGGCGTCGTAGAAACTCTTGTAGTCGCCGTGGCGCGGCGCCCCGGGTTTGTCCGGATACCATCCCGGCAGTTCGTCAACCCGGGCTTTCAGCCGTGCGTGGAGCGCCTGCACCTCGGGCGTGCAGTCCGCAATGTCGAGAGGATGCTCTTCCAGCGGGTCTTCGGCGTAGTGGTAGAACCGTCCGTCCCAGTAATATTTGTACTCCTTGTCGTAGGCGCACCGTGCGGCCCGCGGGTAGGTCTTGTGGGGCCACAGCGGGTTGAAGTGCAGCAGCGAGAACTCCCTTTCGAGCGGCTCCTGCCCACAGAGTTCCGGGTAGAGCGATATGCCTTCCGCGCCCCACTCCTCGGGAATCTCGATCCCCATGGCGTCGGCTATCGTCGGCATGAAGTCCGTCAGGTCCACCAGCCGGTCGCTGACCCGTCCCTCGCGGATCTTGTCGCCCCATGCGATCAGCAGGGGCACATGCGTTCCGTAAACCGTCGGAGAACCTTTTCCGCCCTCTATTTGCTGTCCGTCCTCCATCTGCGACGTGATGAGGGGGCAGGTGCCGTTGTCGCCGACGAAGATCAGGATCGTGTTGTCCCAGATGCCGCGTTCCTCGAGTTTCGCCACCAGCTGCCCGACCTGCTTGTCGAGATAGGCGACCATGTCCGGAAAATGGCGGGAGTCTTTCTTGAACCGTGTGTCCGGATCGTCGGTCCAGCACTCCGAATCGGGCGTGGCGACGTGCGGCGTGTGTACCAGCGGGGTGGGATAGTAGAGCAGGAAGGGTTTGCCGGCTTCGGTCTGCCGGTCGATGTATTCGAAGGCGTAACGCTGGAAATCGTCCGGCGCATAGTAGCTGAATTCGTAATGGCCGTTGTCATCGACGTAGGAGAATGCGTAGCGGTCCGTCGCCCGCTCTCCGGCCAGCTCCTTGTAGATTTGCAGCTGGGTGAGGCACCATTCGTCGAATCCGAGCTTGCCGACCATTTCGCGCGACCGTCCGAGCTGCCATTTTCCCACCACGGCCGTCGAGTATCCGGCCTGTCGGGCCAGATGGGCGAACGTGTGGTCGTCGTCGTTCATGTATCCGAAATTGACATAATTGCGGTCGTTGTAGACGCCCGTCATCAGCTGCACGCGCGACGGGGTGCTGAGCGGTGTCGCGTGCATGTTTTCGTAGCGGATGGCCCGTTCGGCCAGCGCGTCGAGGTGCGGAGTGTTGTAACTGGTGCCTCCGTAGCATCCGAGACATTCGGCTCCCATGTCGTCGGCCAGTACCAGGATGATGTTGGGGCGCGTTTCCTGCTTCGGGGCGCATCCCGCGGCGGCGACCGCCAGCAGGCCGAGCCCTGCCGTTCTGAGTTCCCTGTTCATGGTTGGGTTTCGTTTTTATGGGTTTATGTTTCGCAAAAATAATAATTTTCGGCTAAACAACAATCGTTTCTTTCGGTTTTGTGTTTCGTTTTATTTTGAACCCGCTCGCATACATCGAAAAATCCGGCTCCCTCGGGGAAGCCGGATCGCCGCAGGGCTGTTGCCGTGCGTTTATTTCTTCTGCTCTTTCAGCAGGTCGCGGATCTCCGTCAGCAGCAGTTCTTCCTTCGACGGTGCGGGCGGTTCGGGAGCGGGTGCCGGAGCCGCCTCCTTTTTCTTCATCAGGCGGTTCATCAGCTTGACCATCAGGAACACGCAGAGCGCCAGGATGGTGAAGTCCACGCACTGCTGGATGAATGCGCCGTAGTTCCAGTAAATCGGTTCCGCGGCGGCCGCAGCCTGCGCGGCGTCGCCTTGGGACACAATGCCCTCCACGGACTGCACGGCGCTCGACGTGATGTCGCGCACTTTCGAGATGTCGAGCCGGAGTTGCGAGAAGTCGGTGTTCCCGATCAGCGCGCCGATCGGAGGCATGAGAATATCGTTCACGAGCGACGATACGATCTTGCCGAATGCGCCGCCGATGATGACGCCGACGGCCATGTCCATTACGTTGCCTTTGAGGGCGAACTCTTTGAATTCTTTGAGAAATGCCATGTCTGTTACGGTTTTAGTGTTTTAATTGAGAACAAAAATAGGAATTTTTTCCGGTTTTCCAATAAAATATACGATCTTCTGCCGGACTTATAAAATCGGCTTCGTACGTCCGCCGTGTTCCTATTTTTTGTATCTTTGGGGGCGTAAAGAGACTTTTTTTCCGCAATTATGACTCCTGCTGCTGTCATTGCCGCCGTTTTGGGCTACATAGCCGTCCTGTTCGTCGTGGCGTGGGTTTCGGGCCGCCGTGCCGACAATGCCGGGTTTTTCACCGGAAACCGCCGCACGCCGTGGTACATGGCGGCCTTCGCCATGATCGGAGCCGCCATGTCGGGCGTGACGTTCATCTCGGTTCCGGGCTCCGTGGCCGTCGATTCGTTCTCCTACATGCAGATGGTCGCGGGCTTCACGGTGGGGCAGCTCGTCGTGGCTTTCGTGCTGATACCCACCTTCTACCGGCTGCGGGTGGTCTCGCTCTACGAGTACCTCGACGACCGTTTCGGCGTCGCCTCGCACCGCACCGGGGCGTGGTTCTTCTTCATCTCCAAGATGCTGGGGGCTGCGCTGCGGGTCTATGTCGTCTGCGCCGTGATGCAGCTGCTGGTCTTCTCGCACTACGGCATTCCGTTTTGGGCCAATGCCCTGATAACGATGCTTTTCGTGTGGCTCTACACCCAGCAGGGCGGCGTGAAGTCGCTGATCTGGACCGATACGCTCAAAACCCTCTGCCTCGTGGCGAGCCTCGTGCTGTCGATCGTCTTCATCATGCGGGGACTCGGACTTTCGTTCTCCGATACGGTCCGTGAGGTTTCGGCCTCGCCGATGTCGCGGATTTTCTTCTTTGACGATCCCGCTTCGGACCGCTATTTCTGGAAGATGTTCGCCGCAGGCATCGTCCTGCTGGTCGCCATGACGGGACTCGATCAGGATATGATGCAGCGCAACCTGAGTTGCGCCACGCCGCGTGATTCGCAGAAGAACATCGTGCTGACGGCCGTGAGTCAGATCTTCGTCATCTTCCTTTTCCTGGTGCTGGGCGTGCTGCTGTACCTCTACATGGAGTGCAGCGGCCTGACGCCGCCCGCCAAGAGCGATCAGGTCTTTTCGCTGGTCGCCGTCGATGGCGGACTGCCGCTTGTCGTTGGCATCCTGTTCGTTGTGGGACTTATCTCGAGCACCTATTCAGCCGCCGGATCGGCCCTCACGGCCCTCACGACCTCCTTTACGGTCGATATTCTCGAAGGCACGAAACGCTGCGGCGAGGAGCGTCTCACGCGTCTTCGCAAAGGGGTTCATATACTGATGGCGCTGGGCATGGCCGCCGTGATCCTCGCTTTCGAATACTGGGCCGACGACAGCGTTATCAACCTGGTCTATAAGGTCGCCGGCTATACTTACGGCCCGATTTTGGGTATGTTCGCTTTCGGGATGTTTACGCGCCGCAAGGTCCGCGACCGCTGGATTCCGCTGGTCGCCGTCGCGGCTCCGGTGCTGAGTGCGCTGGTGCAGTGGTGGGCCCGCGAGGCGTGGGGCTACCGGATCGGGTTCGAATTGTTGATTTACAATGCCGCATTTACGATGATCGGCATGTCGTTGCTTGTTGAACGAGATGAAAAATAGAATTTTATACCTGCTTATATCAATCTTTGCTTTAGGCGTTGTCTCTGCCGCCGAAGTCGGAACGGCCTCCCGTGCCGAAATCGCCCGGATGCTGTTGCGTGTCGTTTCCCGCGAGATCACGGGCGGCTATCAGAAAGCCGAACCGACCACCATGCGGATCGAGGCCGTGAAAGCCTCTCGCAGCCGGGTGCAGATCTATGCCACGGTCGGATTGTCCTACTATCCGTTCCGCGAGGACAATGTGCGCGCCCTGCGCGATTCGGTGCGCGCGCTGCTGCCGCGGGAGTTCCGCAAGGCCCGCATCGAAATCTATACCGACCGGCGCGAGATCGGCGAACTGGTGCCGCTGGCCTGCCGCAACGCCGCACAGCTGAAGAAGCAGATTGCAAAACGGCAGATCGTGCCGTTCACCAACCGTTCCGAACGGCCGCTGGTCACGCCGCTCTCGGCCGCCGCGACTCCGTCGAAAGGACTTTCGGGGCGTCATATCGCCCTTTGGCAGAGCCACGGACGCTATTTCGACCAGCCCGAAAACTGTTGGAAATGGCAGCGCGCGATGCTGTGGCAGACCTGCGAGGACCTCTATACGCAGAGCTACGTGCTGCCGTATCTGGTCCCGATGCTCGAAAACGCCGGGGCCTGCGTGATGCTGCCGCGCGAACGCGACGTGCAGAAATTCGAGGTGCTGGCCGACAACGATGCCGCAGGGCAGTATGTTGAGACGGGGAGCTGGGAGACTGGCGGCCCGGGCTTCGCACACCTGCGGCAGGTCTATCACACGGGTGAGAATCCTTTCCGCGAAGGTACGACGCGCCGCACGCGGACCGTGTCGGACGATGCGACGGACCGTGCCGTCTGGCGGGCCGACATTCCCGAACAGGGCGAATATGCGGTCTACGTGAGCTATGAATCGACGCCCGAAAGCGCCGACGATGCGCATTATACGGTGCACCACCTCGGCGGCGAGACCGAATACGCCGTCAATCAGACGATGGGCGGCGGCACGTGGATCTACCTGGGGCGCTTCGCCTTCGCTCCGGGGCGCCAGGAGGTCGTGACCCTTTCGAACCGTTCGCGCACGGCGGGCCGCATCGTTTCGGCCGATGCCGTGAAGATCGGCGGCGGTTTCGGCAACGTCGCCCGCACGCCCTGCGACTCGCTGCGACTGCCCGACACGGAGTATGTCGAGGAGACCAGCGGCTATCCCCGTTTCTGCGAGGGCGCGCGCTACTGGCTCCAGTGGGCGGGTTTTCCCGAAGCGGTCTATACGCCGAAGAACAATACCGACGATTACAAGGACGACTACATGTCGCGCGCCCATTGGGTCAACGCCCTGATGGGCGGTTCGGAGCGTCTGCCTGACTCCGCGGGACTGCGCATTCCGGTCGATATGGCGCTGGCGTTCCACTCGGACGCAGGCGTCCGCGACGGCGACGGCATCGTCGGGACGCTGGGCATCTGCTACACCCGCGAGAACGGGGGCAAGTTCGTCGGCGGGGCGGACCGCTACCGTTCGCGCGACCTCACGGACCTCGTGCAGACGCAGGTCGTCGAAGACATCCGCCGCACGTTCGAACCCGACTGGCAGCGTCGCGGGTTGTGGAACCGCGCCTATTACGAAGCGCGTGTTCCGGGTGTTCCGACGATGCTGCTGGAATTGCTTTCGCACCAGAATTTCGCCGACATGCGTCTGGGCAGCGACCCGCGTTTCAAATTCCTCGTGAGTCGCGCCGTCTATAAAGGTATTTTGCGGTATATCAGTTCGCAATACGGATTACCTTATGTCGTGCAGCCGCTGCCCGTCGAGGCTTTCGCCGCGGAGTTCACGGCGGAAGATCGTGTCGCGCTGTCGTGGAGCCCGGTGATGGACCCGCTGGAAAAGAGCGCTGCGCCGACGGGCTATGTGGTCTATACGCGCGTGGACGACGGCGGATTCGACAACGGGCGTCCGGTCGATGAACCCGGTCTGGTCGTCGAACAGAAGCCGGGACATATATACAGCTACCGGGTGACGGCCGTGAACGAGGGCGGCGAGAGTTTCCCGAGCGAGACCCTTTCGGCCTGCCGCGTAGCGGATGAGAGGGGCCGGGTGCTGATCGTCAACGGGTTCGACCGTGTGAGCGCTCCGCTGAGCGAACGCAGCGATTCGCTCGCGGGCTTCCGCATGGAGATCGACGGCGGGGTTCCTGACCGGCAGGACATCGCATTCGCCGGGGCGCAGCATGTATTCGATCTCTCGCAGGCGCGCTGCGATGTGGACAGCATCGCCCTCGGGGCCTGCGGGTGCGATTTCGAGACCGACGTGATCGGCGGCAACACGTTCGACTATCCGGCTCTGCACGGGCGTTCCGTGGCGGCGGCGGGCTACTCCTTCTGTTCGGCTTCGCTGAAAGCCGTGGAGCGCGGCGAGACGACGCTCGGGCGCTATCCGGCCGTCGATCTCATCCTCGGCAAACAGCGGACGACGACGATCGGCCGCGGTGTGCAGGACCCCGCGTTCGAAACCTTTTCGCCTGAATTGCAGAGCGTTCTGCGGCGTTATCTGGCCGACGGAGGTGCGTTGTTCGCTTCGGGCGCCTATGTGGTCTCGGACCTTTGGGCGGAGGAGGCTCCGGGCGAGGGGCGTGCATTCGCCGAGGAGGTGCTGCATTGTGCGCTCGACACCGGGCGGGCTGCCGAGCGTGGGCGGGTGCGGGTCGTGACGGCGCACAAGGACTTTTCGCGCGGCGAATACCGTTTCAACGACGAATACCGCCCCGACCGGTACATCGTCGAGTCACCCGATGCGCTGAAGCCCGTGGGTGCGGAGGCTTTCGCCGTGATGCGCTACGTCGAGAACGACCGTACGGCGGCTGTGGCCTGCGAGGCGCAGGGGAGGACTTTCGTCGTGGGATTTCCCTTCGAAGCGATCCTCAGTCCTACGGAACGCGACCGGCTGATGCGCGACGCGCTGCGGTTCCTGCTGAATGAAAACATCAAATAATCGGTACAGTAAATTTAAAATCAAAATACTATGTCGCTGGAACAACAAATCTCGAAAGGGATCATGGAGGCCATGAAGGCCAAGGATACGGTGCGTCTGAGCGCACTGCGCAATGCCAAGAAGTACATCATCGAAGCCAAGACCGCAGGTCCGGAGATCGCCGAACTGCCCGATGCCGACGTGCTGAAAATCATCTCGAAGCTCGCCAAGCAGGGCACCGATTCGGCGGCGATCTTCACCGAGCAGAACCGTGCGGACCTGGCATCGGAGGAGTTGGCCCAGGTGGCCGTATATCAGGAGTTTCTGCCCAAGCAGCTGACGCCGGAGGAGCTGACCGCCGAGGTGAAGGCCCTGATCGCCGAAGTCGGCGCCACGTCGATGAAGGAGATGGGCAAGGTGATGGGCGTTGCGTCCAAAAGGCTCGCAGGCCGCGCCGACGGCAAGGATATTTCGGCCAAGGTGAAGGAGCTGCTGTCGTAAGATGCGCCTGCTGGAACACCTGCACCGCAACGTGAAGACCGTCGCCATGCCGACGGCTATGGTGGTCGGGGCGTTGCTGTGCCGTCCGATTTCGGCGCTCGAAGCGTGGACGCATCAGATGATCACCCCGACGCTGATCTTCCTGATGCTCTTCGTCACCTTTTGCCGCGTGAAACCCAGGCAGATGAAACCTTCGATGCTGCACGTCTGGCTGCTTTTGTTTCAGACGGTGGTCTGCATCGGGGTCTACCTCGCGCTGCGGCCTCTGAACGACATCGTGGCGCAGGGGGCGATGATCTGCGTGCTGGCTCCCGTGGCGATGGCCGCGGTGGTCATCGGCGGCATGCTGGGGGCCAACGTCGCCACGATGGCCACGTACAGTCTGCTGTGCAACATGGCGGTCGCTCTGCTGGCTCCGGTGATCCTCACCTTCACGGGGACCGGGACGTGCACTTTCACGCAGATTCTGGCCCGCATCGCGCCGCTGTTGGTGATGCCTTTCGCCGCGGCGCAGTTCTGCCGCTTCGTCTTTCCGAAAGCGGCGCAATGGGTCGGGAACCACAGTCAGATTTCGTTTTACATGTGGCTGGCGTCGCTGTTGGTGATCATCGGCCGCACGACGGCTTTCATCATCGACCTGCACGATGCGTCGCTCTCCACGGAGTTGTGGCTCGCATTCGCCGCGTTGGTGATCTGCCTCGTGCAGTTCAAGGTGGGGCGCATGCTGGGCCGCCGTTACGGCGATCCCGCCGCGGGCGGACAGTCGCTCGGGCAGAAAAATACGGTGCTGGCGGTGTGGATGGCGCAGTCGTTCCTGAATCCCATTTCGTCGATCGCCCCCACGGCGTATATCGTTTGGCAGAACTTCGTGAACTCATATCAGATATGGAGAAAGGACCGCGGGAAATGAACCGGGCGGGCAGAACGGTCTATCCGATCCTGCTGATGGTCTGCGCCACCCATCTGCTCAACGATATGATGCAGTCCGTCATTCCGGCGGTCTATCCGTTGCTCAAAGAGAAATTCGGCTTCACGTTCGCGCAGATCGGCCTCATCACGCTGGTTTTTCAGCTCACCTCGTCGCTCCTGCAACCTGTTGCCGGGCGGTTGGCCGACCTCCATCCGCGACCCTATTCGCTGGCCGTGGGGATGTGTTTCACGCTGTGCGGACTGCTCGCGCTCGCCGCCGCGCCCGGATTCTCGCTTATTCTGGTGTCGGTCGGACTGATCGGCTGCGGTTCGTCGGTCTTCCACCCCGAATCCTCGCGCGTGGCCCAGCTCGCCTCGGGAGGCCGCAAAGGACTGGCGCAGTCGATTTTCCAGGTCGGCGGCAATGCCGGAAGCGCCTTGGGACCCCTGCTGGCCGCGTTGATCGTGATTCCGTTCGGGCAGGCTTCGATCGGGTGGTTCGCGCTGGCCGCGCTGTTGGCTATCTTCATCCTCGTGAAGATCGGGAACTGGTACAAACGCCAGTTGGCCCTGTCGGCCCGCAGGCCGGCCGCTGCCGTGGGTGCCGCGGGCCCCGGCCTTTCGAAACGGAAAATCCGGAATGCGCTCCTCATCTTGGGCGTGCTGGTCTTTTCGAAGTATTTTTATATCGCTTCGATGACCAACTACTTCACGTTCTTCCTGATGGAAAAGTTCTCGATGTCGGTGCAGGGGGCTCAGTACGCGCTTTTCGCGTTCCTCGCGGCTTCGGCGGCGGGGACTTTCATCGGCGGTCCGGTCGGCGACCGCATCGGGCGCAAATACGTGATCTGGGGCTCGATCCTCGGCGCGGCTCCCTTTACGCTGATGCTTCCCTATGCCGGTCTGACCGGGACCATCGTGCTGGCCGTCGTCATCGGACTGGTCATCTCGTCGGCTTTCTCGGCCATTCTGGTCTATGCCACCGACCTGATGCCCGGCAAGGTCGGCATGATCGCCGGGGTCTTCTTCGGGCTGATGTTCGGACTGGGCGGCCTCGGCTCGGCCTTTTTCGGGTGGCTGGCCGACCGGACGAGCATCGAATTCATCTTCCGGGTCAGCACTCTGCTGCCCCTGCTGGGCGTCATCACAGGCTTTTTGCCGAACATCGAATTGAAAAGAGATGAAAAATAAGATATATCCCCGCGAGGGGGACCGGCAGACGGTCTATCTGAAAGAGGTCGTCAACGATCCGAATATCGAGGTGGGGGAGTGGACGATCTACAACGATTTCGCGGCCGACCCCGTCGGTTTCGAACGCAACAACGTGTTGTACCACTATCCGGTGAACGGCGACCGGCTGGTCATCGGGAAATTCTGCTCGCTGGCCTGCGGCGCGCGGTTCCTGTTCAACAGCGCCAACCACACGCTCGGATCGCTGTCCACCTATCCGTTCCCGATCTTCTGGGGCGAGGAGTGGGGCATCGACAAATCGGAGGTGGCCTCGGCGTGGGACAACCGGGGCGACATCGTTGTCGGCAATGACGTGTGGATCGGTTACGAAGCGGTCGTAATGGCAGGCGTCACAATCGGTGACGGGGCGATCGTCGCCTCTCGGGCCGTCGTGACGCGCGACGTGCCGCCCTATGCCATCGTCGGAGGCGTTCCGGCCAAGGTCATCAAATACCGCTTCGACCCGGCGACGGTCGAAAGCCTGCTGAGAATAAAGTGGTGGGAGTGGCCTGCGGAAAGGATTCGCCGGGCCCTGCCGCTGATCCGCGGCGGGAAGGCCGAAGAGCTGGCGCTATTTGCGGAAAATGAAGTAGACGGCCAGGATCAGGCATAGGAATCCAGCGAGGTGGTTCCAGCGCAGAGTGTCGGATTTCATGAAAACCAGCGCGAAGACGGTGAACACCGAGAGCGACACGACCTCCTGAATGACTTTCAGCTCCCAGATCGAGAACGGGCCCCCGAATTCGGCGCTTCCGATGCGGTTGGCCGGGACCTGGAAACAGTATTCGAACAGTGCGATGCCCCAGCTCAGCAGGACGATGGCGAGAAGCCCGAAGCGTTCGAGTCTGGATTTGAAGGCGATATGCCCGTACCACGCCAGCGTCATGAAAGTGTTGGAGACGACGAGCAGCAGAATGGTGGCAATTCCCTTGAACATGACGCACTAAGCCAGCAGGGCGCCGAGGTCGGTCAGCTCGGCGAAATTGTTGACGATCATGTCGGCCGGGGTTTCGCGCTCCAGCACCGCACGCGGCAGGGTGGTCGTGAGGGCCACGATGCGGCCCGCTCCGGCCCGGCGGGCGGCTTCCAGCCCCGCTTTGGCATCCTCGAAGATCACACAGTCGGCGGGTGCGACACCCAGCGCGGCGGCAGCCGTGAGGTAGATTTCCGGATCGGGTTTGCAGCGCGTGACCATGTCGCCCGAGATCTTCGCGTCGAAGTAAGGGCCTATGGCGCACTTTTCGAGCACGAAATCGACGTTGGCCTTGCATCCCGACGAACCCACGGCGCAGCGGACGCCCGCGGCGCGGAGCCGTTCGAGCAGTTCGACGAGCCCTTCCACGGGGTGGATGTCGGGGGCGTAGATTTCGCGGTAGATGGCCTCTTTCTCGTCGGCCAGCGCCGCGAGGCCCTTTTCGCGGATGATCTCTTCGGGCATGACGGCGCGCATGATGTCGTCGTTGCCCATGCCGAAACTGTCGGCGAGTTTCTCCTTCCAGTCGGTCACGCCGTAACGGGCGCAGAATATCTCAAAGGCACGGACATGCACCGGGGAGTTGTCCACCAAGGTGCCGTCCATGTCGAACAAGGCTGCTTTTTTCATCGTCGGTTTCATTTTGACAGCGCAAAGGTAGTCAAAATCCCCGACACCTCCGCGGGCGTGGGTCAGAATTTGAGCCGCAGGCTGAGGTTGACGGCGAAATTCTGCGTCTCCTGCCCGGGCGTGGGGTCGCGGTGGGTGAGCCTCCAGATGCAGTCCACGCGGAAGAGCCTGAAGATGTTCTCCACGCCGAATCCCATCTCCACATAGGGGTCCGATACCGAGGTCATACCCACGGGGAACAGCAGGTCGGCCTGCGTTCCGGCCAGCGAGCCGTCGTTTTCTTTCGACAGCGTGCCCCAGACCCCTTTGCAGACCAGCACCTCGCGCCATTTGAGTTTTTTGATGAGCGGCAGGCGCCCCAGCAGGATGCCGTTGAAGTGGTGCTCCCAAAACCACGACACCCAGGTATCGGAGGCGAATTCGTAAAAATTCATGCACGAAAAGGCGTAGGGATCGTAGAAATAGGTGCCGTTGCCCTCGTGGAGTTTGAGCAGCAGGTAGGGAACCTTGCCGAAGATGCGGCCGCCCTGCACCGTGATGTCCGAATAGCCCACGGGCGGCAGTTCGGGGCGGTAGCGGATGCCGGCGTCGAGACGGTAGTATTCGGGACTGCCGGAGAGGGCGTCGCGTATCCCAGCCGTGAATCCGAGCGTGAGGACAGGGTAGGTCGATCCCAGGTACTGCTTGTCGAAAGGCATGCGGTAGACCGTCTCGTTCTTCGAAAGGCGCAGTCCGACGCTCGCCGCGACATCCGATACGGAGTTGACCGGCGTGCCGTCGGGCCTCAGCATCGGGACGTAGCGGTTGGCGAAGATGCGCTGCATGCGCGCCCCCGCGAACGCACTCACGCCGTGGCGCCACTCGTGCTCGTAGACCGCTTCGCCGCGGTTGACCATCGAGAGCCGCTGGTCGCCGCGCGAGAGGATCGACGAGAGGATGTTGCTTTCGGTCAGGGCGTTCTGTCCGGCGCCCAGCTGCATCACGTCGTGCCGGGCCGAGAGGGTCAGCTTGCGCGTCAGCCGCCGATTGAAGGCCAGTTCGACGCTTCCGCCGCCCTTCACGTCTTCGTCGCGCGTGCCGTAGGCCACGTAGCCCCCGACGCGCACCGTGCGGCTGACGTTGGTGGTCGTGCGCCCTCCCAGCTGCATGCGGAAGCCTTCGAGTTTGTTGAAGCTGGCGAGTTTGTAGTAGGGGCCTATGCCGATGTATTTCGTGTTCCAGTAGCCGACGATGACGGTGTTGACGAAGGTGTAGATGTTGCGGTAGAGGGGCACGTTCTGCACCGAATCGACCATCGAATAGATGCCCTTCTCCTTTTCGCTCAGCGAGTAGGGGCGTATGCGCTCCCAGTAGGCTTCGTCGTGCTGCCCGGGCCGGTCGTCGCAGACCACGACGTTGTTGTCCATGCGCAGGATTTCGTCGGGAATCGGTTCGCCGATCCGCACGTCGCTGTACGCCACCTCGCGCGTGCCGATGAACGACGTGAGCTTCGACGAGTCGGCCGTCGAGACGGAGAACTCCGCCGACACGCGGTCGCGGCTGCGGAACCAGCGGCCGCCGTCGGTCCGCCGGTTCTCGTTTTCGAGCATCAGGTGCCTGATCCAGTTGACGTTGACCCCTTTGGGCATGCGTGCCGACGCCGATTGCAGGGCGTAGGTCGCCGAGTCGATATTGACCTCGCCGTCGAGCACCGGGGTTGTGAGACGCTTGGGATGGAAGCGGATTTTGTAGGTCTTGCGGCCCTCGTGCATCACGCTGTCCACGAGGAAATAGTTGTAGAACGAGCGGCCCCCGTCGGCCAGCGGACTGGCGAAACGCACGTTGAAGATGTCGATGAAGTTGTCGTAGAAATTCACGTCGCCGTGCATCCCGCCCGTGAACTGCGCCACGGCGAAACTGTCCTCGACGCCCGAAACGCGGCTGGCGAGGATCACCTCGCGCTTGAACTCCGGACGGCTGCTGCGGTGGAGCTCGGCCGTCGATTCGGAGATCATCGCCGGAAGGTAAGCCTGCCCCGTGAGCGCCGAGGTGTCCACATAGTCGAACACGAATCCGAAGTTGCGTTGCAGGCGCTTGTTCCGGAACTGCGGCCTGATGTTGGTCAGGTCGAGTTCCATCTTGGTATAGGTGCGGCAGCTGTACGTGTCGTAGCGGTCGGGGTCGTTCTGCGGCTTGTTGCGGATCACGCCGTCGAGGATCGGGTGCGCGGGGTTCTCGCCGGGGGTGATGACCACCTGCCCGATGCCGAACTCCACGGCTTCGAGGGCGAAATCCACGTGGTTGAACGTCCCGGGCGTCACCGGGAGGGTCTGCGTGGCGTAGCCGACCATCGAGGCTTGCACGCGGCTCACCGTGTCGCGGGTTTCGAGGGCGTAGATGCCCTGCTCGTCGGTGGTGATGCCCGTCGTGGTGCCGGGGAATACGACGCTGACGAATTGCAGGGGCTTTCCGTCGGCGGCGTCGGTCACCCGTCCGCGGACACGTGTGGTCTGTGCCGAAGCTCCTGCCGCCCAGAGGATTCCGAGCAGAAACATGATGATCGTCCTTTGCGTCATACCGCGGCAAATGTAGCAAAAATGTACACATTCGGGCAATTTGAATTACCTTTGCGGCAGATTAGCCGATAAAAGGAACAATATGGCACACGGGAGAATCGAGAAGACAAATGCCGCGCGGTTGCTCGACCGCGCGAAGATCGCCTACGAACTGATACCTTACCTGGTGGATGAGGAGCATCTCGCCGCCACGCACGTCGCCGAACAGCTGGGCGAGGATATCGCCTGCGTCTTCAAGACCCTCGTGCTGAAAGGCGACCGCACGGGGTATTTCGTCTGCGTTGTGCCGGGCGACCACGAGGTCGATCTGAAAGCCGCGGCGAAGGTCTCGGGCAACAAGAAGGTCGATCTGATTCCGATGAAGGAGCTGCTGCCCGTGACGGGGTATATCCGCGGGGGCTGTTCGCCGATCGGCATGAAGAAAGCCTTTCCGACCTACATCCACGCATCGGCTTCCGAACACCCCTTTATCTATATCAGCGCCGGGGTTCGCGGCTTGCAGCTCAAACTCGCTCCCGCCGATCTGGCGGCCTACGTGCGGGCGGCGTTCGCCGAGATTTAAAAAGAGTCGGAGCGTGGAACGGGCTCTGATACGGGAAATTCTTCCGTCGCCCCTAAATCCGGCTTCTAAAGCCGGTATATCTCTTCGTAGTATTTCTCATACTCTCCCGAGGTGATGTCGTCCATCCATTGTTGGTTGTCGAGATACCAGCGAACGGTCTTTTCGATCCCCTCCTCGAATTGCAGCGAGGGTTCCCAGCCTAATTCCTCTTTGAGTTTGCGCGAGTCGATGGCGTAGCGCAGATCGTGCCCCGCGCGGTCGGCGACGTAGGTGATCAGCTTCTTCGAAGCCCCCTCGGGACGCCCCAGCAGGCGGTCGGTGACCCGGATGACGACCCGTATCAGGTCGATGTTGCGCCACTCGTTGAATCCCCCGATGTTGTAGGTTTCGCCGTCGCGGCCCCGGTGGAAGATCGTGTCGATGGCCCGGGCGTGGTCCTCGACGTAGAGCCAGTCGCGGACATTTTCGCCCCGGCCGTAGACCGGCAGCGGTCTGTCGTGACGAATGTTGTTGATGCACAGCGGGATGAGCTTTTCGGGAAACTGGCAGGGACCGTAATTGTTCGAGCAGTTGGTGACTACCGTCGGCAGCCCGTAGGTGTCGTGGAACGCCCTGACGAAATGGTCCGACGAGGCTTTCGACGCCGAATAGGGGCTGTGGGGGTCGTAGCGCGTCTCCTCGGTGAAGAGTCCGCCGCCCAGCGGCAGGGCCCCGTACACCTCGTCGGTCGAGATGTGGTAGAAGCGCTTGCCCTCCCATGCGCCGTTCCAGGCTTCCCTGGCGGCTTGCAGAAGCGTGAGCGTTCCCAGGACGTTGGTCCGCGCGAAAGTGAACGGATCGCGGATCGAACGGTCCACGTGGCTCTCGGCCGCGAGGTGGATCACGCCGTCGATGGCGTGTTCCGCGAACAGCGCGCGCACGGTGTCGTAGTCGCAGACGTTGCCCCGGACGAAGGTATAGTTGGGGGTGTCTTCGATGTCGCGGAGGTTGGCGAGGTTGCCCGCATAGGTCAGCAGGTCGAGGTTGACGATCCGGTAGTCGGGATATTTCGTGACGAACAGCCGCACGACGTGCGAGCCGATGAATCCGGCGCCGCCGGTTATGAGGATGGTGCGTTTCATGGTTGCATCGTTTTCAGACAATATAGCAGCGACTCCCGCCAGTGGGGGATTTCGATGCCGAACGTCGTTTTGAATTTGCCCTTGTCGAGGACCGAGTAGGCCGGGCGGGGGGCCTTGGTGGGGTACTCCGCCGTGCGGCACGGCTCGATGCGGCATTTGTCGTGCCCGGCCGCCGCGGCGATCTCCACGGCGAAGTCGTACCAGGAGCAGACGTCCTCGTCCGAGAAGTGGTATAGTCCTTCGTGACCGCGCAGCTGTCCGCCCTCGATCACCGAGAAGATCCCCAGAGCGAGGTCTCCGGCGTAGGTCGGGGTTCCGATCTGGTCGAAGACCACCTTCAGCGACTCCCGTTCGGCCGTCAGCCGCAGCATCGTTTTCAGAAAATTGTTCCCGAATGCCGAGTAGAGCCACGCCGTGCGCAGGATCAGATAGCTGCATCCCGACGCCTCGACGGCCTGTTCCCCGGCGAGCTTCGTGCGTCCGTAGACGCTCAGCGGCGTCGTTGGGGCCTGCTCGGTGTAGGGCGTGTGGGCCCTCCCGTCGAATACGTAGTCGGTCGAAATGTGGATCAGCGTAGCTCCCGTGGCCGCTGCCGCCGCCGCGAGGTTCGCAGGGGCAAGGCGGTTCAGGAGATCTGCCGCTGCCTCGTTCTCCTCGGCGCGCTCTACATCGGTGTAGGCCGCGCAGTTGACGATCGCTTCGGCGCGGGTCTGCTCCGCGGCCCGGCGAACGGCCCCGGCGTCGGTAACGTCGAGCTCCGCTGCGTCGGTGAAGATGTAATTGTTGGGCGATACGGCGCCCAGACGCTGCATTTCGCTGCCCAGTTGTCCGTTGGCGCCCGTTACTAATATGTTCATGGTTTTCGGTATTCAAACAGTTCTTCGGCCTCGGCCAGCGTCGGACGGCGGCGGTCCTTCTCCGAGAGCACGACGGCGTCGGCCGGAAGCCGCCAGTCGATGCCCAGCGCAGGGTCGTCCCACGCGATGCCGCCCTCGTTCGCAGGGTCGTAGTAATTGTCGCATTTGTACTGGAACACGGCCTCTCCGCTCAGCACGGCGAATCCGTGTGCGAATCCGCGGGGGATGAACAGCTGGCGGCGGTTTTCGCCCGAGAGCTCCGCCGCGACGTGGCGGCCGAAGGTGGGCGACCCGCGGCGGATGTCCACCGCCACGTCGAGCACCGAGCCCGAGACCACGCGCACCAACTTGGCCTGCGCGGCTTCTCCGCGCTGGAAATGAAGCCCCCGGATGACGCCGTAGCACGATTTCGACTCGTTGTCCTGCACGAAGTCCACCGCGCCTGCGGCCTCCTCGAAACGTCGCCGGGAGAAGCTCTCGAAGAAATAGCCCCGGGCGTCGCCGAACACCTCGGGTTCGAGGATCAGCACCCCTTCGATGTCGGTCCGGTATATCTTCATCGGTGTTCGTCGATAAGTTTGAGCAGGTATTGCCCGTACTGGTTTTTGAGCATCGGCGCAGCCAGCTCGCGGACCTTCCCGGCCGTGATCCAGCCGTTGCGGTAGGCGATGCCTTCGAGACAGGCGATTTTGAGCCCCTGCCGCTTTTCGATCACCTCCACGAAGATCGAAGCCTCGGCCAGCGAGTCGTGCGTGCCCGTGTCGAGCCATGCGAAACCCCGCTGGAGGGGCTGCACCTTCAGCTCCCCGTCGGCAAGGAACGCCTGGTTCACCGAGGTGATCTCCAGTTCGCCGCGTGCCGAGGGCCTGATCGACTTGGCCACCCGGACCACCTTGTTGGGGTAGAAGTAGAGCCCCACGACGGCATAGTCGGATTTCGGATGCGCGGGTTTCTCCTCGATCGAGAGGCAGTTGCCCGCCGCGTCGAACTCCGCCACGCCGTAACGCTCGGGGTCCTCGACGCAGTAGCCGAAGATGGTCGCCCGGTTCTGCTCCTCGGCGCTGCGGACCGCTTCGCGGAGCATCCCCGTGAAGCCCGCCCCGTGGAAGATGTTGTCGCCCAGCACCAGACATACCGAATCGTCGCCGATGAACTCCTCGCCGATCAGGAATGCCTGCGCCAGTCCGTCGGGCGAGGGCTGTTCGGCATAGGAGAGGCGCACGCCGTAGTCCGAGCCGTCGCCCAGCAGGCGGCGGAAGGCCGGCAGGTCGGCCGGTGTCGAGATGACGAGTATGTCGCGGATGCCGGCGAGCATCAGCGCCGACAGCGGGTAATAAACCATCGGTTTATCGTAGATCGGGAGCAGCTGTTTGCTGACACCCTTGGTTATCGGATAGAGGCGCGTTCCCGAGCCTCCCGCCAAGACAATGCCTTTCATATCGTTGCGTGTTGATCACTCCCCGCGGTTCGCGCACAGGGGGAATTTCAGTCGAAGGTACGGCTTTTTTGCGAATTTCCGGTATTCAGGGGCCGATTTTTTAATTGATTCCGCTGTGCAGGAGAGGGTGCGGACGGATATGCGGCTTTGAACCTGCCGTTGAAAACGCCGCTTCGCTCACAGCGCGATGGTCTTCGTGACGCCGACCTCCTCGGCGAAGCGGCTGTCGTGGGTGACCAGCAGCAGCGTGCCCCGGTAGCTGCGGATCGTGTCGGTCAGGATACCGAGGCTTTGCAGATCGAGGTTGTTCGTCGGCTCGTCGAGGATGAAGAGGTCCGGCACGTGGTTTCCGATCATCAGGCAGCAGAGGTTCAGCCGCATCCGTTCGCCGCCGCTGAGCGTGTCGCACGCCTTGTCCCACGTTTCGGCGGGAAACAGCGCCCGGTGGAGCCGCATTTTCAGTTCGTGGTCTTCGAGGTGGCTGCGGTTGTACGCCTGCGCGGTTTCCAGCACCGTCGCCGGGGTGTCGAGACGGCTGTATTCTTGATCGAGACAGACGTACGAAAATTCGCTCCGGCGGATTTCGCCCGCCGTGGGCTGCAATTCCCCGGTCAGCAGCTTGACGAAGGTGGTCTTGCCCGCTCCGTTGCCGCCCCGCAGGCGGATGCGCTCCCCGCTGCGGATCGCCGCGTCGAGGGGTTCGGGCCAGAGCGGCCTGCCCCCGGGGTAGGCGAAATCGACACCCCGGAACTCCGCCAGCAGCTTGCCGTCGTGGAGCTGCGCATCGTCGAAATCAATCCGCAGCAGACATTCGCGCTGCTGCCGGGCGCGCAGTCCGGCGATCTTCTCGCTGTCGCGGCCGATGATCTCGGCGTGCTGGCCCCGGAGGCGCGAGGCCGTTCGTTCGCCGCTGTCCTTCAATCCTTTGCGCAGGATGCGCGGAGCCTGATCCTTTTTCCTTTCGCCCTGCGCCGCACGTTTTTCCTGCCGCTCGCGGATCTCCTGCGCCCTTCTGCGGGCTTGTTTCAGGGCGTTCTGCGCGGCGTCGATACGCTGTTCGAGGGCCTGCCGTTCGATTCGTTTCTGCTCCCGGTAGAAATCGTAGTTTCCGCCGTAGCGTTTCAGCCCCAGCGGCGAGAGTTCGTAGGTCGTTTCCAGCAGGTTCAAAAGCGTGATGTCGTGGCTCACGACCACCACGGTGGCCCGCGTGTCGCGGACGAAGGCGCAGAGCTGCCGCCGCCCCTCCTCGTCGAGGTGGTTGGTCGGTTCGTCCAGCAGGAGTATTTCGGGTTTGCGGAGCGACGCTCCCGCCAGCAGGAGTTTGGTCCTCTCCCCGCCGCTCAGGGTGTCGGCCGGGGTGTCCGGCCCTACGCGGTGGAGCCCCCAGCCGTCGAGCGCCGCACGGCATTTCGCTTCGATCTCCCAGTCGTCGCCCAGCGTGTCGTAATGGGCCGGATCGGTGCTTCCGGCGCAAATGGCTCGCAGGGCCGCGATCTTTTCGGCTGCGCCCAGCGCTTCGGTGACGCTCAGGCCCGCCAGGTCGGGCTGTTGGGGGACATAACAGGGACGTGCGGCGCAGGCGACGCTGCCCGACACGGGCGTGAGTTCACCGGCCAGCAGTTTCAGAAGCGTGGATTTTCCCGTTCCGTTGTTGCCGACGATGGCTGCCTTTCCGCCCGGCGGCACGGAAAATCGGATCGCTTCGAACAGCGACTGCCGGTTGGTATAGCGATAGGAGAGATCGCAGACGACGATATGCATGAATACACAATAAAATGGGGGTCTTGCGTGAAGACCGGTTAAACCGATGTTTTGTTCCGGGCGGATACGGCGTCGGTCCGACTGACCCCGATCCGTTTTATTGTCGTATTCTCATCGCAGTGATTAATTGGTGACGGCGCAAAGATACGGATAATTTCGGAAATTCCGCACCTTTGCGCCGTCTTTTGTCCCGGGAGCGCCTTACAGGCCTTTCAGCCGGTAGTCCCCGGCTTCGGCGACGGCCCGCTGCAACTCTTCGTCGGAGTACGTGCGGCCCGTGAACCGGACCTCGGCCGCCGGCGGGTCGAGCGTCACCGATGCTGATACGCCTTCCAGGGCGTTGAGCGCTTTTTCTACGTGCATGCGGCAATGGTTGCACATCATGCCTTCCACTCAATACTTTTTCATAGCAGGTTGTTTTTTATCGGTTTTTTCCTTGTGCAGTTTCGCACGTTTCAGACGCAGGCTGTTGCCCACCACGCTGACGCTGCTCATCGCCATCGCGGCCCCCGCGATCATGGGGTTGAGCTGAACCCCCAGCAGCGGGTAGAGCGCCCCGGCGGCCACGGGCACGCCGATCAGGTTGTAGACGAACGCCCAAAAGAGGTTCTGACGGATGGTGCGCACCGTGAGGCGCGAGAGGCGGATGGCTTCGGCGATCTTCGTGAGGTCCGACGAGATGATCGTCACCGGGGCCGCCTCCATCGCAATATCGCTGCCGCGCCCCATGGCGATTCCGAGGTCTGCACGGGCCAGCGCCGCGCTGTCGTTGATGCCGTCGCCCGCCATGGCCACCGTGTGCCCCTCTTCCTGAAGCGTGCGGATGAATGCCTCCTTTTGGTGGGGGAGCACTCCCGCACGGTAGTTGTCGATGCCTGCCTTGCGGGCCACCTCGCGGGTGGCCGCCTCACCGTCGCCGGTGAGCATCCAGACCGCGATGCCCTGTTCGCGCAGCTCCCGGACAGCCTCCGCCGACCCCTCTTTCAGACGGTCGGTGATCCCCGCTACGGCCAGTGCCCGCTGCGCATCGGCGAACCAGACGACGGTTTTGGCCTCCCCGGCCATCCGTTCCGCCGCCGTGCGGAGCTCTTCGCCGACGGCGATGCCGTGTTCGTCGAGCAGGGCTTCGTTTCCGGCGTAGTAGGTACGTCCGCCGACGGTGCCGCTCACGCCCCGTCCGGTAATGCTCTCGAACTCCTCGACTGTCACCGGGACGCACCCTTCGAGATGCGCGGCAACGGCTCCGGCCAGCGGATGTTCCGAAAGTTTTTCGAGGGCGCAGAGTATATTCCGGTGCGTGTCGCCGCCCTCGGCCCACACGAGGTCCGTCACCTCGGGACGCCCTTCGGTCAGCGTTCCGGTCTTGTCCAGCACCACGACATCGACCCGGACGGCCGTTTCGAGGCTCTCGGCGTCCTTTATCAGAATGCCGTTCTCGGCCCCTTTGCCGATTCCGGCCATGATGGCCGTGGGCGTCGCCAGCCCCAGGGCGCAGGGGCAGGCGATGATGAGCACCGTGACCAGCGCCAGCAGGCCGTGCGAAAATCCGTTCTCCGGGTCCAGCAACACCCACGCTGCGAACGAGACGAGGGCGATGCCGATGATCACGGGCACGAAGATGCCCGCGATGCGGTCCACGAGCTTCTGCACCGGGGCTTTGCTGCCCTGCGCCTCCTGCACCAGCCGGATGATCTGCGCCAGCAGGGTTTCGCTCCCGACCTTCGCAGCCGTGAAGCGGAAACTTCCCCGTTGGTTGACGGTTCCGGCGAACACCGCGTCCCCGGGGCCTTTGGCTGCCGGCACGGGCTCTCCAGTGAGCATGCTTTCATCGACATAGGAACTGCCCTCGGCGACGGTTCCGTCCACGGCGATCCGCTCGCCGGGACGTGCCAGCAGCAGGTCGCCGGGCCGGATTTCGGCGACCGCGACCTCGTGCTGCCCTCCGTCCGGCGCGATGCGGACCACCGTTGCGGGCTGAAGTCCCATCAGCTTGCGGATGGCCTCCGAGGTGTGGTCGCGGGCGCGGGCTTCGAGCAGGCGTCCCAGCAGGATGAAGGCGATGATGACGCTCGCCGCCTCGAAATAGACGTGGGGATGGATGTCCCGTGCCTCCCAGAATCCGGGGAAGAGCATGTTCGCCACGCTGAAAAGATAGGCGACCCCGGTGCTTCCGGCCACCAGCGTGTCCATGTTGGCCGAACCGTGGCGGAGCTGCCGCCAGGCGTTGACGAAGAAATCGCGTCCCAGTACGAATACCACCGGCGTTGACAGCAGCCACATGAACTCCTCGGCATAGGGCATTCCCATCCAGAACATCCCCACGACGACCACCGGCACCGACAGGGCTATGGCCCACACCGTGCGGCGTTTCAGCGAACGATAGCGTTCGCCCGCGGCCTTTTCGACCTCCCGGGCGGCATCCCCGGCTCCGACGATCAGATCGTAGCCCGCCTGCCGCACGGCCTCCCGCAGGGCGGCGGGGGAGCATTGCGCGGGGTCGTACTCCACCAGGGCGGTCGCCGCCGCGAAATTCACCGCGGCCCGGCTCACGCCCGGAACGCTGTTCAGAACTTTGTCCACCTTCGCCGCGCACGCCGCACAACTCATGTCGGCGACCGGGAAGGTCTGTTTTACGCTGTGGTTTTCCATCTCCGTTACCTTGTTCGTGCTTCGTTGCAAAGGTAACGCCACGGGGCCGCAGAGCCGTTACAGAATTATGGAATAGATTTACAAGATTCCGGCCGCTACACCTTGTCGAGGGGTTTCCGGCCGCCTTCGGACTGCTCGCGGAAGCGGGTAGGGGTCATTCCCGTCAGGCTCTTGAACTGCGCGCTGAGGTGGGCGGCGCTCGAATAGTTCATCAGGTCGGCGATCTCGCCGAGCGACAGCTCGCCGTAGGCCAGCAGCTCTTTCACCCGCTCGATCTTCTGGGCGATGAAGTATTTTTCGACGGTCGTTCCGGTCGTCTCGGAAAAAAGTTTGCTGATCTGGCTGTATTCGTGTCGGGTGATTTCGGACAGCCGGTCGGAGAGATTGACCCGCAGGGCCCCGTTGTCGCGGTGCACCAGCCGGATGATCTCGGTCTTCACCTGCTCGACGATCCGCTGCCGGGGTTCGTCGAGGAGTTCGAATCCCAGCTCCCGCAACCGTTCGCCCAGCCGTTTCCGCAACTCTTCCGTCACCGGAGCCGTCGTGCGCACCACGCCCAGCTCGACGGAGCGGGTTTCGATGCCGAGTTCCGCGAACAGCTCCCGCACGACCATCCGGCAGCGGTCGCACACCATGTTGCGGATATATATGGGTTCGTTCGTCTCCATCACTCGATCGTCAGATCCTCCGGACGGACTTTGGGAACGTAGTGCGTGCCGCCCTCGCGGTAGTAGGCGCGGTCGCCGTCCGCACCGATCGGCACCAGTTCGATCTTCTCGATGCCCCGGCCGATGGCGAGGATCAGCAGCGGCTCCCACTCCAACCCGAACTCCTGCCGGATGCGCTCTTTGTCGAAAGCCCCGATGCAGATGCCGTTCAGCCCGATTTCCGCGGCTTGCAGCAGCATGCTTTGGGCCGAGATGCCGAGGTCGATGTCCACGTAGCGGTCCTCCGCTGCGGTCGAACAGACGATGATGAAGGCGTTGGGCTCGGTGCCCGGCAAGGGGAGGTGCAGGTGGGGCAGGGCCCCTCCGAGACGGATGTGCGCCAGCACCTTCTGCGCTTCGCCGGACAGCACGGGGCGGAACCTCAGCACCTGCTGGTTGCGTGCCGAGGGGATTTTGGTGTTTACGGCGATGATGCGCCGGAGCTGGTCTTCGCGGACGATGAAATTCGCGTCGTAACCGCGGTGGCTGCGGTTTTTCAGCAGCAGTCGGCTGAGCGTCGCCAGGGGCCTGCGGCTGCCTTGTGCGGCCGCCGTCCGGGCCCGGTACTCCTCCATTTTCCGTTCCAGATAGTTGTCTGCCATGATTCGTTTCCGTTAGTCGAAGCAAAGATAGTACAAACCGGGTATAAAGACAAAAAAAGCGGCTGTCGTGCGACAGCCGCTTTTTTCCGTGAACCCGCTGGGGCTCGAACCCAGGACCCCAACATTAAAAGTGTTGTGCTCTACCTGCTGAGCTACGGATTCTCCGTGTGCCAAATAGGAATCGCTTCCGTTTTGGTGGTGCAAATGTACGGATTTATTTTTAATTTGCAACACCTGACCTGCAAAATTTGCGCAAAACCTGCTTTTTCGTGTTTCGGTCCGCCGGGACCGTGAAAATTGCTGCGCCGATTTTGATTTGCCGAAATAAAAAGATATTTTTGTAGGCGTTAACGCGAAATTAACTCTAAAATTCCAATAATTCTATGTGTAAAGCGCTGATTATCGGTGCGGGAGGCGTCGGCACCGTGGTGACCCAGAAGATCGCTGCCAATCCCGTGTTTACGGATGTGATGCTGGCCAGCCGCACCAAATCCAAATGCGATGCCGTGGCGGCCGCCATCGGCGGCAACCGCGTGAAGACCGCCGAGGTCGATGCCGACAACGTGCCGCAGCTCTGCGAACTTTTCCGCGCGTTCAAACCCGACATCGTGGTCAACGTGGCGCTGCCGTATCAGGACCTGACGATCATGGATGCCTGCCTCGAATGCGGCTGCAACTACCTCGACACGGCCAACTACGAGCCCAAGGACGAGGCGCATTTTGAATACTCGTGGCAGTGGGCCTATCAGGACCGCTTCAAGGCCGCGGGTCTCACGGCGATCCTCGGCTGCGGCTTCGACCCGGGCGTTACGGCCATCTTCACGGCCTATGCCGCCAAGCACCATTTCGACGAAATCCACTACCTCGACATCGTCGATTGCAACGCCGGCAATCACGGTATGGCCTTCGCCACGAACTTCAACCCCGAGATCAACATCCGCGAGGTGACCCAGAAGGGCCGTTACTACGAGAACGGAGAGTGGGTCGTGACCGAGCCGCACGAGATCCACAAGCCGCTCAGCTATCCGGGCATCGGCGAGCGCGAGTCGTACGTGATCTATCACGAGGAGCTGGAGTCGCTCGTCAAGAACTATCCCACGATCAAGCGGGCGCGCTTCTGGATGACTTTCGGACAGGAGTATCTGACGCACCTGCGCGTGATTCAGAATATCGGCATGGCGCGCATTGACCCGATCATCTACAACGGTGTGGAGATCGTCCCCATCCAGTTCCTCAAGGCGGTGCTTCCCGATCCCAAGTCGCTGGGCGCCAATTATCACGGACAGACCTCGATCGGCTGCCGCATCAAGGGCGTCAAGGACGGCAAGGAGCGCACGTACTATATTTATAACAACTGCGACCACGAGGAGGCTTTCCGTCAGACCGGGACGCAGGCCGTGTCGTTCACGACGGGCGTTCCGGCGGCGCTGGGCGCTTCGATGTGGGCCAAGGGGCTGTGGCGCGGCGCCGGGGTGTTCAACGTCGAGGAGTTCGATCCCGATCCGTTCCTCGCCGAGCTGGGCGAGCAGGGGCTTCCGTGGCACGAGCTGTTCGACGTGAACCTGGAGGTCTGATTTTCCGGTTCTCGAATAAAAAATTGCGGATGCGTTTTACGTGTCCGCAATTTTCATTATATTTGCCTTGGAAACCAACTTATTTCAGCCTATGATATAACCCAAATGACTTTCGATCGGGACGCCCGGACATAGGCGTCGAACATATAAAAGCGCATCGGCTTTTTTCTTACTCGCGAAAATTGGACACTTTCAGGATAGTAAGGAACAAAGGTTGATGCTCGCGCTGTTTTTCAGCGTGGGCATTGTCTTATATCCTGCTATCTGGGTCGTCCAATACCTCGCGAGTGGATATAATGATATGTCCACGTTTTTTTTATTGAACCAATCAATCGTTTATTATGAAAAGGTACATTTTGCTTGTCTTTTGCATCCTCCTGGGATTCGTCTATTTTTTCATACCGCTGGCCTACGTCGAAGGTGTCGTTGGGAACGGTGGGGCATATGGTTTCGGTTGCTACATTGAAATCAGCAATGCCAAAGGCGATGCCGTGGTGATGGTTGCTTTGCTGACTTCGCTGTTGTCCTATTTTCTGATTTTTGCGGCATTGCTGTTCCGATGGATTCGGGCCGCCAAATGGCTGAGCGTGCTGGCGCTCGTTTCTCCGGTTGCTGCGTTGTTCCAGCTCGATTTCGTAAGCGGCGTAAATTATGCCGGAGCGTTCGTTTACGTTTTGTTGAGTGTCGTGTTTTTTATTCTCTGTTTGACACTTAGATCCTCTGACAGGGAGCCTAAATAGCTCGTGTTATCCGGGCGAGTAGGTATAAATACCTATTTTTGCGTGAAATCATCGGACGGGCGTCGCTCCGTGCCGATGATTTTGCTATTTTTGCAACTGTTTTGGACGTTTTCGCTGAACGAGGGCAGAACCGGGCTTGCCCGGATTGTGCCGAGTGGAGAAAACGAAGGATGAAATCCAACTAAAAACGATTCGATGATTGACTTTCTGAAACTGCCGTCGCCGTGCTACGTCCTCGACGAGAAACTGCTCGATGCGAACCTCGGGACGATCGACCGCGTGCGCCGGGAATCGGGTGCCGAAATTATCGTGGCCCTGAAGGCTTGCGCCATGTGGAGCGTTTTTCCCGAACTGGCGCGGCACTCCGACGGTGCGACTGCGAGTTCCGCCGCCGAGGCGCGCCTCGTTTTCGAGGAGTTCGGGAAGCCCGCCCACACCTACGCCCCGACCTATACGGACCGCAATATCGACGAGATACTGCATTGCAGCGACCATATCACCTTCAACTCCGTCTCTCAGTTCGAACGTTTCGGGCAGCGGGCCCTTATCAGCGGCCTTTCGTGCGGCCTGCGGATCAATCCGCAGTATTCGCCCGTCGAAACGGACCTTTACAACCCCTGCGTTCCCGGCTCGCGGCTGGGCGTTACGGCCGAACAGCTGGCGGCGCACGGCGGACTTCCGACGGGCATCGAGGGGCTGCATTTCCACGTCCTCTGCGAATCGCGCCCGGAACACCTGCGGAAAGCGCTGGAAGCCGTCGAGACGCATTTCGGGGCGTACCTCGATCGGATAAAGTGGCTCAATATGGGCGGCGGCCATCTGATGACCGCCTCGTGGTACGACTGCGACGAACTGATCGCCGTTCTGAAAGATTTCAGGTCCCGGCATCCGCACTTGCGGCTGATTCTCGAACCCGGCAGCGCCTTCACGTGGCGAACGGGCTATCTGGTTTCGACCGTCGAGGATGTGGTCGAGAACGGCGGGGTGCATACGGCCATGCTCGACGTGTCGTTCGCCTGCCACATGCCCGACTGCCTCGAAATGCCCTACAAACCGGCCATCGTCGGGGCGCACGAGCCCGCCGAGGGGGAGAAGCGCTGGCGTATGGGCGGCACGAGCTGCCTCGCGGGCGATTTTTACGGCGACTGGGCTTTCGACCACGATCTGAAGGTGGGGGAGCGCATCGTCTTCGAGGACATGATCCACTACACGATGGTCAAGACCACGATGTTCAACGGCGTCCAGCACCCCGCGATCGTCATTGCACGCCGTGACGGACGTGTCGATGTCATCCGCGAGTTCGGCTACGAAGATTTCAGAAACCGCATGTCGTAAACAGTACAAACAACGATAAATGAAAGATTTTACACCTACTTCCTACACCTTGGAGTGCGTCGCCACGGGGCGCGAATTCGAGGACACCGGCTGGATGCTCGCCGACCCGCAGTACAAGGAACCGTCGCTCGTCCGCGCCAAATACGCCTGCAAACAGCTCGACGTGAAGCCCGCCGAGTGGGGGCTCTACCGCTTCTGCGACTGGCTGCCCGTGCGGCGCATCCTCAAAGGCTCGTCGGCTCCCGTGACCTACAAGAGCAAGGGGCTGGCCAAGCACCTCGGGTTGGAAAACCTCTGGATCACCTTCAACGGCTATTATCCGGCCATCGGAGCCACGATGACTACGTGTTCCTTCAAAGAGACCGAAGCCTATTCGGTCTGCGGCCGCGCCGCTGCCGACGAACAGCGCGTGCTGGTCGTGGCCTCGGCCGGAAACACGGCCCGCGCCTTCGCCAAGGTCTGCTCCGACAACAACATCAAGTTGCTGTTGTCGGTTCCCTACGACAATATCGACGCGCTGTGGTTCGACGAACCGCTGAACCCCTGCGTGAAACTCATTTCGTGCGACAAGGGGGGCGACTATTTCGACGCCATCTACCTGAGCGACCTGGCGCTGAAAGGTCCGGGCTTCTATGCCGAGGGCGGGGCCAAGAACATCGCGCGCCGCGACGGCATGGCCTGTACGGTTCTCTCGGCCGTGACGACCATTGGCCGCATTCCCGACTATTATTTTCAGGCTGTGGGCAGCGGTACGGGAGCCATCGCCGCCTGGGAGGCCAACATGCGCCTGATCGAGGACGGCCGCTTCGGCACGAACACCATGAAGATCATGGTGTCGCAGAACGCGCCGTTCGTCCCGATGTACGACGCCTGGCGGGCCGATTCGCGCAAGATGCTGCCGTACGACGCCGACAAGGCGCGCCGCGATGCGGAGATCATTGACGCCAAGGTGCTGTCGAACCGCCGTCCGCCCTACGCCATCGCCGGCGGACTCTACGACGCGCTGAAAGCTACCGGCGGCGAGTTCTTCGTAGCCACGAACGCTATGGCCCGTAAGGCCCGCAAGCTCTTCCACGACCTCGAAGGCGTGGACATCTATTCGGCGGCCGGAGTCGCCACGGCGTCGCTCATCAACGCCGTCGCCGCCGGAAAGATCGAGAAGGACGCCACCGTCATGCTCAACATCACGGGCGGCGGCGAGGAGCACTTCAAGGAGGGCAAGGAGCTCTGGTACCTCAAGCCGAGCCACGTCTTCCCGCTCGACCCCGACCCTGCGAACGTGGTGGAGACGGTCGAGGCATTGTTCAACTGACGCTTCAGATCAACCGGGTTATGAAAAAGATTGTCATCGTTTTGGCTTTCGCGGCAGCGGCTGTTTCAGTAGCTGCCCAGACGCAGCCGGAGGTGTCGTCCAAGCGTTTCGCCGACGCCGTGAACCATTGGAACAAGGAGCACGGCAAGCAGACTTACGAACGCTACACGCCCGACCAGTTCCGCGGGATCGCCGACAATATCGTGGCTTACCAGAACGCCGACGGCGGCTGGCCCAAGAACCTCGACATGATGGCGAAACTCGATCCCGATTCGGTGAAAGCCTCCCTCAAGCCGCGCCACCGGCTTTCGACGCTCGACAATGCCAATGTCTACACGCAGGTCGAGTATCTTTCGAACGTTTTTCTGCTGACGGGCGACAGCGTTTACTGCCGATCCGCCCGCCGGGGCATGGAGTACATGCTTGCGACGCAATACCCCAACGGCGGCTGGCGGGGATGGGACGCCGACGCCGTGACCTTCAACGACGGCATCATCTGCGGCGTGCTTTCGACCTGGCAGGAAGTGCTCGCTGGAAAAACCCTCTATGCGTGGGTGGACGACGGTCTGAAAGCCCGGATACAGGCTTCGTGGGACCGGGGCATCGACCTGATCCTCAGAACTCAATGGGTGCAGGCGGGCGTGAAGACCGTCTGGGCCCAGCAGTACGACCACGAAACCCTGCAACCCGTCAAGGCCCGGGCCTATGAACTCCCGGGGCTGTCGGCTTCCGAGAGCGCCGACATCGTGATGCTGTTGATGCGTATCAAAAAGCCGTCGCCCGAGGTCGTCGAGGCCGTCGAAGCCGCCGCCGCATGGTTCGACCGCACGAAGATCACGGGCAAAAAGGTCGAGACCGTTTCGGTGCCCGAAGGGTTGGAAGAGGACCGGAAGATCAAAAAGGACCGGATTCTGGTCGATGATCCCGATGCCGCCCCGATCTGGCCGCGTTACAGCGAGTTGTCCGACAACCGGCCTTTCTTCGCCACGCGCGAGGGGGTGAAGGTCTACGATCTGCGCGAAGTTCCCGCCGAGCGGCGCGTGGGTTACTCGTGGTACGGAACGTGGGGCGGCAAGGTGCTGAAAAAATATCCCGAGTGGCATCGGAAACTCGGAAAATAGCCGCGCTTCGGGCGCAATCTCTCAAAATGTCAAAACGGGCCTTCGGGGCCCGTTTTTTGTGCCGAGCGTGGTCGCAGCTGAGTAAATTTGACATTGCGCTCGCCGATCTTTGGCTGTGCCGAAGATCTTCTCGCCCGGCAAAATGCGAGCGAGCTTGCTTTTGCGCTCGCTTATCCGGTGTCGTAACGACACTTTTAGGGTGTCGGGACCTTTTGCCGCACCGCCTGCGACCGGGTTTTGCGTCCGTCTGTTCTCATTCCACCTCTGTTGCCGAAGGTACTCCCGCCCGGCAAAATGCGAGCGAGCTTGCTTTTGCGCTCGCTTATCCGTATCTTTGCGGCGGTTTGAGCCGAGGGGTGCAGCCGGACCGGCTCGGTTCGGTATTTGTAGGTAAAGAGAAGTGCAGGAAAGAGTAAATATCTTGTTTACAGGTGTTTAATTCTCTGTTCTGCATCTGTTCCGAGCAATAAAAAAGCAGAATCGGGCAGGTTTAACGGTGAGTTTCGTTACTTATCCGTTACCTGCCCGAAATGCTTTGTTTTGCATTAAGGTATTTGTTTTCAGTTCGTTGCATCAAATTTCCGCATAACAAATAACTTGACTAAACGTTTAACCAATCCTCAAAGTTCAAGTTATTATGCAACGCAGTACTTTCAAAGTCCTTTTCTACGTGAAAAGGCAGTCCGAGAAATCGGGTCAGGTTCCCGTTATGGGCCGTATCACGATCAACGGCACGATGTCGCAGTTCAGCTGCAAACTCACCGTCCGTTCTTCTCTCTGGGATGCCAAAGCGAACAAGGCGGCAGGCAGAAGCCTCGAATCGCAGCGCATCAACGAGAATCTGGAGAATATCAAGACCAATATCGGCAAGCAGTACCAGCGTCTCTGCGACCGGGATTCGTATGTTACGGCCGAAAAAGTCCGTAACGCCTTTCTGGGTATGGGGGACGACTGCCGCCTGCTGTTGCAGACCTTCGACGAATACCTTGCAGGGTTCCTCAAACGTGTGGGCAAAGACCGCGCCTATTCGAGCTATGACAATTACCGCAAACGCCGTAACCGGCTTGCCTCTTTCCTCGAATACGAATACCGTGTAAAAGATATTCCTTTCAAAGAGCTGAAGCGGGATTTCATCGAAAAGTTTGTGGTCTACCTCTCCTCGGTACAAGGGATGCGTTCCGGGACGATCCATTCTACACTCAAGAAGCTGAAGCTGATGACCTATACGGCTTATAAGAACGGCTGGATTCCTGCCGACCCTTTCACAGGTTTCTATGTCAAAGCAGAATATGCCGAACGGCGTTACCTCTCGGCTTCGGAATTACAAGCCGTGATGGATGTCAAGCTTCCCAACTACCGAACGGGCATCAACCGGGATGCCTTCGTTTTCTGCGCCTTCACGGGCCTGAGCCATGCCGACGTGGTGAAACTCACCCATGCGGACATCCATACGGACGATAACGGAGAGCGCTGGATTATCGACAGGCGCCAGAAAACAGGTACGCAGTTCCGGGTCAAACTTCTTCCCGTTGCCGCAATGCTCTATGACCGTTATAAGGATCTGCGCCTTGCGGGAGATAAAGTCTTTCCGCTCAAAGGCACCTATAATACGTTGAATATGTCGTTACGGCATGTTGCCAGACACGCCGGCCTGTCGTTCAACCCCACGATCCATTGCGCGCGGCATACTTTTGCCACAACGGTCACGCTCACGCAGGGCGTACCTCTGGAGACCGTCAGCAAGATGTTGGGGCATAAACGCATCACCACGACCCAAATCTATGCCCGAATTACCAACGATAAAATCGGACAGGATATGGCGGCATTGAGCGAGAAACTCGACAGCGTCTTCAAGATTGCGCAGTAAGCCGGTGCGATTCTGGATACTATACCATAATCTCTTTCCGCCGGCAGGGAATTAAACGCCGGAGATGGAAATACGCAAGGCCATGCGAATCGCCCGAAGGGCGAGCCTTGCGTATTTCCATCTTTGGCGTTTTGCTGGTCGCTACCGTCGGAAAAGGCGACATTCTGCGGCTCCTAACGATCCGGTTCCGATGTTCAGCCGCGATCGGCCTGCCCGTTCGACGGCCCCCTCCCGTCCTGCTATCTGCCGTCGAAATACCTCCGCTTTTTCAAAACGGTCTTCTGCTATTCTTCTTCTCGTGGAGATAATTCAGTTCGTCGCTGTAAATGTTCATGACAAAGCGCAGCATATTGTCGACCAAAGCTGTAAGCCTTGTATTCTCATTTCCTAACAGGTGGAGTATTTCCGATACTTTATGCTTGGTTTGCGCACTGACATAGATTGCAGAGCGATTACGGCAATCCACCGGCGCGAAGAACGTGCGTTCGAAATCCGGCAGCGCGAGCTTTTTACGCCGGAATCCGGCCGACTCCTTTCCAGTAGTCGTTTGGG
>ERZ773242.260-NODE-260-length-65791-cov-10.143833_pt1 | contig 65791 bp, 69 predicted proteins | sample MGYA00511077_ERZ773242 | MGnify/ENA primary metagenome ERZ773242 (study PRJEB29015, sample SAMEA2737754) | human gut metagenome | biome: human gut; feature: human-associated habitat; material: faeces | place: China | collected 2012 ... | reverse complement strand
ACTCGAAGTTGTTGATGAAGGTCAGGTTGAGTTCCTTCAGGGGGATGTCGTCACGGCGGTATACTTTCGGGACGAACTCGCAAAGGTGCCTGTATATGGTACGGTAGCGGTTGTATGTTCCCTGCACGCGGCTGTGTCCCACTTTCTTGATGAACTCCTCGTTGTGCTGCTCGAAGAGCTTCAGCAGCGTCTCGCGTTTCACGCCCAGCCCGAGGCAGGCGTCCCTCAGCCTGGCGGCGGTGACATAGCCGTCGGACTGCATCAGTTCCTGGTAACGGCGGTTCACGTCCACGCGTATCCGGTCAACCGCCGCATTGATTTTCTGCGCCTCGGCGCTCTTGCCCGTGGCACGTGCCGTTTTCACGTCCCAAAGTTTCGGGGGCACGTCCAGCTTGCAGCTGAACTGCTTGATTTCGCCGTCTACCGTAAGACGGCACATCAGGGGGAGATAGCCGTTGGCTCTCTCGCTGCCCTTCTTCACGTAGAAGAGGATTTTGAAGGTCGATCTGCTCATACTCGTTTTCATACTTTTTTGATCGTTACAAAGTTAATATCAAGCGAGTTGTCCTCAGGTATGAAAAACTGTGCAAATTACTGAAATAGAATCTGTTGTGCCGTTTCTTGTTCCTGTTATATCAGTAACGATATGGGAACTGAAGTCTTTCGCAGCTTTTATCGGACCTCCTTTTTCAGCTTATGCAGTATTATGAGTTAAACACCTAACCACTTAATAGACTGCATTTTTGCTGTATTATCATCAACCTTGCTTTTTCTTTCTGCGTTTACTTTAGGTACAGTTTCTCCTTCTTGTGGAAACATAGATTGTAGGCTTGCATCTTTTATTTGTTTTAAAGATACAAGTTTCTTTGATGTGGTTTGAATTAATGAATCTAATGACTGGAAATAAGATGCTATCTTTTGCTGTTCGTCATAACTAGGAGCACAATTTACCTCTATTGAATTTATTATATTTTTGGATAGACTTGGAACTCCTGTGGATTCATCGTATTTTAACCAATCAATTCTTTGAAATATGCAATTACAAAATTGTAAGTTATTATATTTACGAGGTATTGCATAAAAGAGTGTATCAACAGTCCAAAAAGGTGCTTTTAATATATATGGTTTGTTAATAGTACCTTTACGTCCTATTCCTATAGCATCTTTATCGTAAGATAAAGCTGCGTTAACACTTAACATGTATCCACCAGTTCCATATACAGGTATATTCCCATTACATAAGTGCTTATAATCCATTCCACTATTCAGTTGAACGAGTTCATCCAATGTTTTTTTGTTCCAAGTTTTATCTAATCCTTTAAATCTAATTTCAGGTACGTTCATATACTTATTTCTTTTCACCATTAATCAACTCATTAAGTCCTAATAAAGTAAACTCATCTCCAGTCAGTTCACCAATAAGATCAGATAATTCTTTTTGGGATTTTCCCAAGTCCTCATTCAACTGCTTATAACTTATAGCATATTTCTTACCTAATGTAAGCACTTTAGTTTCAAAAGCCGACAAAACCTCAGTGAGCGTTTCATCAATACCTTTGATAATAGGATCAATCCATTTTTTATGCAGGAACAGAGAAATATCTTCGTCAGAAAGATTCTCTATCGCTTCTACCGTTTTGTCAATAAGAGCCTGCTTTGCCTCCTTGATTTGTTTGTTTTTGTTTTTCTGTTCCTCCCAGAGTTTGACAATCTTCTTCAGTTTCTCTTTAGTTTCCTCTTCCACCGCATCCTTTTTGGCTTTTGCTCCCGCAGTAATGGCTTTCTTATCAAAGGCATTTTCCTTTTCACTATCCAAATAAGCCTCAGATTCCTCTTCTGAGAAGCTTTCACGGATTTCATCCAGTTCACCTGAGATTTCTTCTACCCGCATCTGTAAACCGGCTATAGCTTTCAGTTCATCTTGAAATTTTTCCTGTTGTACCAATTCAAAAGGAATAATGCGGCCTTTCAAACCATCTGGCACTTCAATCTCTTCGTCGCCTTTCTTTACCAGTTTATAAGCAGGTTCTACTACTCTTACCGCTCCAATGCCTTCCTGCTGTATGGTCTCAATGTCGTTGGTGATGCCCTGCCAGTTGTCAGCCAAAGCTTGATAGGCTGCATACCGGTTAATAAGTGGTGTTTCATGCAAACGGGCAAAAATATCATCGGAAATAGCATCCAGTTCTTTTTGTGGATTTATCGTATCTACATGATCAATCAGCCGATGATGAACACTATTGGCAAAACCTTCGAAAGCCCGTGCAAACCTCTTCTGGAAGGCTTTCACGTCTGCATTCTGCTCTATAACTGATTGAGTATCTTCGGCCCTCAACTGAGAATAAGGTTTGTCTGTATCCGCTCTAAACAATTCTTCACGCAAAGAAGGGAATGTGTCCCAATATTTTTGAAGTTCGTCAATCTCACTGTGAGGGATGCCTCCGAACATGGTGGCATAGATGTCGAACTTTTCAACAGGATCACTGGAATCTACATAACGAGGGATATTCAGATTGTAACCGTTTTGACGGATTTCATCACGGGACACTGTACGGGAGTATCCGGGAATCGTCTTTCGCTCGCGTACCGTATCGGCAATACGTTTGATATCACATTCGCGCAACTTGTTATTTTTTCCTTCCTTAACAAAACCCTTCGAGGCATCGATAATCAGCACGTCGTCATTGTCACGATGCTGTTTGAGCACCATAATGAGGGTAGGAATACCTGTGCCGAAGAAAATATTGGCAGGCAGTCCGATAATGGCATCGATGTTGTTCTTCTCAATGAGGTTGCGACGGATTTTGCCTTCTCCTTCACTATTTTCATCAGCATCGCCACGGAAGAGAACCCCGTGAGGAAGCACAATCGTCAGGATTCCGTCCGGTTTAAGATGATGGAGTTCATGAAGCAAAAAGGCGTAATCAGCTTTGCTTTTAGGAGCTACACCATAATCCTTGAAACGTGCATCCAGTTCACGGTCGTTGGCATCCCACTGTTGAGAATAGGGGGGATTGCTGACAACGGCATCCACGTAAAGCGGTTTGCCGATGTCACCGCCGTCGGTCTGCAAAGGCCAGTCTTCTTCCAGAGAGTCGGCACAACGGGTATTGATGTTATCCGGTTTGATACCACGCATCACCAGGTTCATACGTGTCAGGTTGTAAGTGTTTTCCTTCAGTTCCTGCGCATAGTATTTCACCTTGTTCTTGTCCTCGATATGGCGCCCAACCGATTTACCGATAGTAATCAACAAAGAACCTGAACCGCTTGTAGGGTCATAAATTTCAATTTTGTCTTTATTCTTATGGTGTTCAGCCACAATTTCAGACATCAGGATAGCCACTTCGTGAGGCGTATAGAACTCTCCGGCCTTTTTCCCGGCATTGGCTGCAAAGTTACTGATAAGGTATTCATATACATATCCCAGCACGTCATAGTCCTGGCTTCCATCGGTAGGTATATCTTTTATCAGCTTTATCAAATTCTTCAGTGCACGTGTTTGTGAGGTCGTATTTTCGCCTAATTTACTCAAACCGGCCTGTAGTGTCTTGAATACGTTTTCATATACATGTCTGTAGTTAGGACTGATCAGGCGGTCGAAGCTGTTGAGCGCTCCGCTCAAGTCGGCCACGCTAAATTCAGAATTGGGCTTCAGCCATGTGCCGAACAGATTTTTGTATTCAATGAAGTAGCCGATGTTATTTCTGCAATATTCCATCATCATGACTGCTTCCTGGTCTTCATGATTTTCTACAAGTGTCACAATATCCTCATCAGTCCATCCGATACTTTTCAGATAGTTCACCTCATTGTCCGACAGGAATTTATAGAAGATTAAGCCAAGTATATAGTCTTTATATTCGTTGGCTTCTATCTTGGAACGCATCTTGTTGGCAGATGCCCATATTTTATTGGCAAGTTGTTGTTTGTTCATAAAATCAATTTTGAATTTAGCTTACTCTATATGAGAATATCATAAGCAAAGGTTTAAATTAAGAATGCAGACATTCTGCATTTATTTGAGAATACTTAGTATATAGAAATCTTATTCATCAGACTCTCTGAGCAAGTCCTTAACCTCCACATTAAGCACTTTAGCTATTTGAAGTAGCATTTCTAAACTGGGTTGTGCCGTATTTGTACACCATTTGGAGATGGTAGCAGGATCTTTCCCCACTTGTTCTGCCAGCCATTTATTGGTCTTTTCCTTCTCGGCTAGCATCACCTTGATTCGGTTTATTTTTTTGTTGGACATATCTCATCTTTAATTAACAATTATACAAATATAATCCTTTTGCCTAAAAAAGCAATTGAGTTTTAATTAATAATTAGCCGTAAAAGGAAATTTTATTGCGTATAATTCAATTTCATACTGTATTATAGTCGAAAACAATGTATCTAGGAGATTTTGATTAAGATAAATTGTTTACTTTTGAAATATAGACAATCTTAAAATTGATTTTTATGAATGATAATATTGAATATGAGAAATTTGCTCAAGAGATTTATAATGAGATTTTGAAGAATTTGTATGTAAAGAATATAGAGGTTATGCATAATGTGAAATTGATAGGAAAGTCAGGCCAGAAGCATCAAATAGATGTATACTGGGAATATCAATATGATAATACTATATTCAAGATTGCAATAGAATGTAAGAATTATAACCATACAGTATCTATTGGTAAAGTGAGAGACTTTTTTGGTGTCCTTTATGACTTGGAAGAAGTAAAAGGCATTATGGTTACCAAGAAGGGTTATCAAGAGGGGGCAAAGAAATATGGTGAGCATTACGGAATTGATTTAATGGAATTAAGAGAACCAGAAGATGGAGAGGCAATTGTTGCTGAAACCACATTAACTATTGATAGTTCTGTTAGACATAGACTTTTTCAGGTTGATGAAGATTGGGCTAAAGCACATGATTTAAATATCCAATCATATAAGCAACGATTAGATTGGCTCTGTTCCCCCGTTTGTGGTAAATGGATTAATGCTACCCATATCCCTTTAACTACTAAGGAGGATACGATTAGGAATTCTGAAGGTAAGATTATTGCAGATATACAAAAATTGGAAGATGGGTTGCCTAAAAATTCCAAGCAAGATGATGGCTATGTTTATCCTTTTGAGGATGCTTATGTAAAAACAGAATGGGGAGACATTAAGATTAAAGAAGTGAAATTTGAGGAAGAAAATCATACAGAAATAAAACAATTTAAAATTGATGCACAAAATATAACAAAGGCAATACTAAAAAATGCAATTAATAAAGAAGTGCTGTTCGTAGGAAAAACTATTAAGGATTTATTTAAATAATAGGGAAGAAAAAAAGACTCAATGCCTCAAATAAAGCAACATTGAGTCTTTATGCTGAATTATGATGAAAATTTGATGAGTTATAAATCATTCATTCCCTTTTGTTTAAATACAATATTCATCATTTCATCAAATCATCGGAACTTTTTAAGAAATTCTTTTGTAATGGTATAATAGCGGCCAGTTTTCTTTTCTTCTCGATACGGTGGGCCTGGAGGGAAGTTTTTTATGAAGGTTGAATAAGCAAGAGAATTGTCAGTAGGTGTAAGTCTCCAGTTCCTTTTTAGAATGTTTCGAATCTGATAGGTTTCAACCTTGATATTACTAAGCATTAATAACTGTTGAATGTCATTAATACAGAAAGTCAATTTATCCTGGCTCATGGTATCCATGATATTTATGCAGATTTCAGCGAGATCTATTTCTGTATGATTCCTGCTACAATTGATAATCCTGTCGAGAGCTGGCGTATGTATCTGTTGCGGACTGAACCACATTCTGCTTTCTTTGTCCGTAGTGAGTTGACGGTGTTGAAGAAAGTAAAGGAATGCTGGAATTTCCGTGATAAGTTTTTGAAGAAAACTTGTATCATCATTTTTGAGAGGATTAATTTTTCGCATCCAATAACGTGTTTCTCCCGGTTCTATAAGAACAGGGGTATCTTCATTATTGGAACACATGATGAATTTACCAAAAAATTGCACTTCACAGCGGTCTTTACCCTTTGCTTCAATCTTGTATACACTTGCTGTACTTAGATTCTTTAATCGTTCAGAATCCTCTCTACGGTTAAGCAACACTTCGTCAACTCCAATGAGTAATTTGCCGGCCCAATCAGCATTGAACTGGCTACGAAAATCTTCGTTGGTGTTAAATGTGACGTTATCCTGAAAGATTGCTTTCAGAAAATTCAGAAAGGTACTTTTACCGGTGTTTCTTTCTTGCGAAACCAAAAGGAGAATAGGCAGTTTCTGCACAGGGTTGAGATAAAGAAGCTGAAAGTAATCCATACCTAACTCATAATGTTCTCCGAATATATGATGAATAAGTTCTTGTATATGTGGAAACTTCCCTTTTTGAGGGATATGAGTAATCGGCTCATACAGATTAAGGAACGAGCCAATATTCCTCTTATAATCTACGTGACTTGGAACTGTACAGAAACCATCGTATTTAGGAACACTTGCTATGAAGTCTTTCCCATGATCATAACGTAAAGTCCCCATACTCCAAGGGACTCTACGCTTCGCAAATGTGCCATTAATAAGAGGCTGAAAAACTATTTTATAGAGTGTGGTACCAACTCTTACGTATTCATCTGTCATTTCAATTTTTCCCATATCTAAAATTCCTCCCATCCTGATTTTGGCTTATGTTTTACTCCTTTTTGTATCTCTTTGTATAGGCTCTCTTTGTCAATCGGTTTTTTCCATCCACTCCATAAGTTCGGTACGTTTGAATTTAAGCATTTTCCCAGGTTGATAATAGGGAATTTTATTTGCCTGAACAAGAGCATAAACCGTTGGCTTAGCCAGACTGAGTATCTCACAAGCCTCGTTAATACCAATCATTTCTTCCTTTGCTGCTGTCTGTCTCTTTAATAACTGCTTCATCTCATTAATAGAAATCGTCAGTTCTTCCACCTTCTCCAATAGAAAAGCTGTGGCTTGAGGTAATTCCTCGAAATTTAATTTCATCTTCATCATTTTAAATTGATTTTCAGCAAAGAAAGATGGTGTATTATTGGTTAACTGGTGGATTATAAGTTAACCAATGGATAGTAATGTTTTTTCTATATTAATCTTTTGAAAGGGGAAGAGACTGTGCAACGAGCGGTGTTCCGATAGGAATAATTTTTATAGTAAACCGGCCTTCATTACAGGTGAGTTTGCTTGAAATGGTCAGTATCTCAGTATCTTCAAGCATAAGCTGAAAACTTTTTTTGATGAAATGTGCTATTTGCATGTTTGAGCATCCTAACCGTTTCCCGATATTTCTAGCTAAATGGTATAAATCTTTTGATGTAACTCCATTCAAACGACGTAATACAGCTGTCTTTATTTCTGTTTTATTGTTTAAGGCCATAATATTTTCTTTCATGACACTCATTTCATTGCTTGTCAGTATATCTTTGAAAGTAGCTTCAAAATAAGACATGACTTCTTTTATTGTATCATCTTTTTCTTTTTTGATACGTTCTCTATCCAATCTTACTTCTTCCTCATGAGAGTACAATATAGAATTTTCTGTCTTTTCTTTATCATCATCAATGGTTTTATGAAATAGTTTCATCGATAGTCTACCATTCCTTTTCGTATTTCCCTGTATTTTGTTAATCCTTTTACTTCTTTGATCTTGTAATACATCAATAAAATTACATATTGTAGGTACAATATATTTACAGTAAGCTGTTTCAACCATAAATATGATTGTAATAAAAAGTAGGGTAGTGAAGAGTGAGTATAATACAAGATCTAGACTATGTGGAGAGTTTCCTTTCAATATCAGATATCTGGGAATTGAGATAATTGAACATATTGCAGTTACATATATTACAGCAAAATGGAATAAATTTAATCTTTTCATAATTAGTGATTTTTTGTTATTGATTTTGATGCAAATATATTTTTGAAGTATCAGAAATTAAAGGAAATGATTACAAAATGTCTGGTTTTTAATATAATATAAGTATCATACTTCGTGAAATCGCCAATCATACTTATAAAAAAACGAACAAAGAAAATTTACATTTTTAACTGTATTTTGTATTGTTACATAAATGAAAAAGCCGTTGGGAAACTTCGATTTTTCTCAACGGCTATGCATATAAAACTTTTGATCACTATTGCATGTTTGTTTCAGATATGCAATTTTATTGCATATTACTTTAGTGATATTTTATCGACAGTTTCTCTTTTCTTTTCACTTACTAATTCAGCATAGATTTGTGTTGTTGCAACATTCTTGTGAGTAAGCATTTTTGACACTGTGAAGATGTCTGTACCGGCTGCGATCTGTAGTGTAGCATATGTGTGCCTAAAGCAGTGGAATGTTATATGTTTTTGAATACCAGCTTTCTTTATCCATGCTTTAAGAGGGTATCCAGTCATGCAACGGCGCAATTCTTTGAACACTTTACCTGTGCCCGGTTCTCCACAAAGTGCGTATGCTTCATAACTGATAGGTAGTAGGGCTTCTGTCTGTGTCTTTTGCGTACGAAGACGAATACAATGTCCCAGATCGGGGGCTGTGCATAAGTTTTCCCACTTAAGATTCAATATATCACTGATGCGTAATCCGGTAAGACATGAGAAAAGGGATGCATTTCTTAATACAGGTATATCGCATGGAGTTGAAGCCAGAGTCTTTAATTCATCTTGTGTTAAAAACTCTTTATGAATATCCCTACTTTCTATCTTTTCAAGAAAATCATTGGGATTTTCACGTAAATATTTATCTCTATATGCAAGTTTCAAAACTCCTCGGAATAATGAGAAATAACTGGCAGCTGAATTACGGGAAACCATTTTATCTGTATGTTTTAGTTGCCTTGCATGAAGAAGATAGTCTCGGAAGCGGTTACATAGGTCAACAGTGATTTCTCCAAAACATTTGCCATTGACAAATTTCTCAAAGTGCAGATAAACAATATGCCATTTATGATCTTTTTTACGGCATACTTCTTTGAAATATGCCATAAAGTCGGCTCTCATTTTGTGTCTGTCCATAAATCCAAATTCTTCATTGATTACAGCCTCTTGTCGGCGGCATCTGATAAGTTCGGCTTTAGCTAGGATTTCATTATTGTAATCTAGCTCAATTGCATTTTTGGGGGTTGCATAAATGTAAAATCCTAAATATTCACGTCTGCTCAGTTGCATTGTTTTAGGATTACGTACAGCAGGGTAGTAGTCCAAGTAAAGAGAGATTCGTCCGTTTCTGATAGGGTGTTGTCTTAGTGTTACAGTAGTACATGTTTGTTGTCTCATAATATATAATGTATTAAAATTTATATTCAGGTTTAATTCTTATTGTGGTGATAGCAAAATAAACAAGTGTATTCCTGGTGATGTGGTTATTTTAAAGTTAACCACAGGATAACCAGTAAATAACATTAAATCGAAGGTGGAGCAAGCAGATCATCAAGCTCTTTGCGCGATATCTTGATATATTTCCCTTCCTGCACTTTACTGATATGATGCCATTTTACATAGTGATACAATTGGTCACGTGTGAGATTGTATTTTTCCATAGCTTCGGCTGTCGTATAATATTCTGGTTCAGCTTTAGCAAGACCTTTGGCAATATCTACATGTTTTTTTGAATAGAATACCTGCCGTTTGATTTTTTTCTTTGGAATTGCAAATCGGGAAACAAAAGAATATAGCACTTGTTGTCATGCCAAACTTTTCCGTTAGATCTTCTACAGAATACCATTCCGTAATGTTGGAGTCCGGTGCTTTAGATGCAAAATATTTATCAAAATGCTTAGCACTCCAGTATGTTTTTCCTCTTTTGAAAACTTTGGGTATATTTTGTTCTTTCCCTACTTTAAATATCCATGATTCGTTTACTCCATATTTACTTGCAACTTCAGCGGTGGTATAAAAATCAGTAATAGGAGTGTGAAAGATTCTATTTCGTTTTACATAAGGGGTAGAACTCATCATTGAGTCTATGTCAGACTTATGTATAATGGTAAGTCTTGTACTCAATTTTATTGCCTTCAGTTGTCCACTATAAATATAATTATATACTGCTCTTGATGTGATACCTAAAAGTATTCCAACTTCTTTTATTGAAAGATATTCTTTTTGATTAATTACACTAAAGGTACGTTCTTGAGATACTGTTAGATTTTCTGATTCTGCCTTTTTAACAGTATTGACTCTCTGTCTCATTTTATACGCCCTATCATTACATGATTTTGAACAAAAGCGTGTAGATGTTTTCAAGGCATAAAATTCTTGTCCGCAGTATTCGCAGATTTTCTTAATTCTAATTTTGCTTGCTGCCATTTTACATTCATTTTTTATGTTAAACACTATATTTATTACTCCAATTATGGATGCAAATAGTTGTATCATATTGAACTATATTGTACCATATTGAAATCTCTCTACTACTTTGCAAATCGCAAAATACCCAAATCAGCCCATGCGGTACAAAATCGACACAAAAAATGAATGAAAAACCATTAGAAACCATTATTATATGGTATGAAGGCAAAAAGAAAAGGCGCTCAAAATGAACGCCTTCGATGCAAAGTATAACTATGCTTGAAAATGAGAAATTTATGATTTTATGGTACAAATGTGGTATAAGTGTGCCGTTTTTAACAATAAGCAACCACAAGAAAATCACTACAAAAACAAAGATAAAGATTCTTTTTGATATGCGTGTTTATTTCTCCCATAAGGTTGGCAAGGTGGTGTAAGTATTGCCGAATATTCGTAGCATCTTCAATGAAGAAAGGGGATACCTGTTGAGGCTCCCCCTTATCCATACGCTTGTGTCTTATATTTATTCAAGGGATTTTCTTATTTCTTGTATCTATTCCTTGGGGTAACCTTAGTGTTGTTTACCCTTGCCGGAACCTTTGCATATTTCTGCCGTAATTTATTCCATACCCGCCGGCGATATTACCGGCAGGACATCCAAACGTGATACGTTGGGTACGAAGCACCAACATGCGGGTCTATGTTATTTATGTAGCAATATTATCTTGTTCCACCAGTTTATCACCAGCAATAAACAGTATTATCATACCGATTATATTACCTAAGAAATATTCGCTTTCCGATCCTGCCAGAAGAACCCCGGCCACTAACAGGAATATAAAGGACAATGCTTTCATGATGCTATTATTTTAGTCTCGTTATCTAATCCGACATATTGGTTGTCATTTCTAATGCCTGTAAGTCCGAACGGGGTTTTATGTTCATCCCAACACTGCTCATTTAATTCATTGGCTAATTCCACAATATGTAAAAGTGAATCTATTGTAAGTCTGTTTCTCTCAAGATCGAACTCTTCTGTTTTGAGTATATCCCGAATTAAACTCAGCAAGCAGTAAGGCAAACAAAATATGCCTGCATCATCTAAAATATTTTTGCCGAACTCTGCTAATACACTTACTTGGTCTGCTGTAAGACCTTCGAACTTTGTTGCTAAATCTTTAAATTCCATGATTGTAATATTATTTTGTTTGTGGTAGAGGGGGTCGGTTTGACCGATACCCCTACCGGGTTAATTATCCGATCTTGATTAAATTGAATTTCTTAAACGATCTGAACTCCTGTCTTTCTGTATCGAAATAGGTAAACATGTTATCGTTAGGTTTGCGCCCGGTCCCTTTGACAATCGTGTTTATAACCTCATCTCTCAAAGTTCCGAAAGCCTGACGAATTTCACCGTTTACTTTCTGATAGAAGAACTGTACTGTCTTTTGCTTCATTTGCGCTTTCAATTTCAGAAGTAACCAGGCTCTTTTTAGGCTCTCTGAGAAACTTTCTCCCGTTACCTGGTAAATTCTCCAAGCGTCTGACATTACTTGTCTCATTTGGCTTTTAAATAGTGTTGTCATGATCGTATAGTGTTTATGTGTTAGTAATCCTTGTTTATGCTATGTACATCCAGTAGTCACGAATGTAGATTTCTGCCTCGGCTTTATAATCCACATTATAAACTTTGCAGGCTTCTTCTTCCGTCATGGCGGCTAACGCTGTCAACTCGTTGTTCATGTAATCCTCGTTTGTCATAGCTGTATATCTGTTTGTTTTATTTTGATAATGCAAAGGTATAGCATTTTCTATACTATACAAAACAATTAGATAGAAAATGCTACCGTATTAAGATTAATTAATATAGCAAATACTATACATTTTGAGTAGTGGAGTTATTTTTGTACTATAATTAAATTTTATAAGATCATGAGAATTAAGGAACTATTGAAAGAAAAAAGGCTGACACAACAAGAATTAGCCGATAAAATGAATGTAAGTCTTTCAGCTGTTAAACAAATGGTATCTGCTGGATCATTGACTACTGCCACATTGGAAAAGATCGCCACGGCATTAGATGTACCCATGTGGCAGTTATTCGCCTCCCCCGAAGAAGTGCGCCCAAAAAGCGACGCTTTAACTCTCACATGTCCCCATTGCGGTAAGGATATCAATATTAAAGTAGAATAATGTCCCGTCTCACTTCTGTAAATACCAAACTGTCCCACTTTTGGGACAGATAACTATTGCATTATCAGATTATTATATCGTTTTGTCCCACTTTTAGAAATGTGGGACAGTGGGACAAAGTGGGACAGTAAAGTATCATGCTATCGTACCTACCATACCATTTTTGTCACCCTGGATAAATATTGTTTAGTGGAAAATAAATACTATGTAGTTTTTGATAAGATCGTCAAAAATACCGCTAATCGACCTTCTGGTTGGTTAAATTTGATCCAATGTTTTGATAAACGCCCTCAATCCCTTTTCGGCTTCGGGTGAGAGTTCGGTCAGGTCGATAAAGTTAAAATCCTCCCTGCGGAAGGGTGTGCCGGCGAATGACAGTTTATCCAACAGCTCGTTTTTGGCTTTGCCGGGCGAAAGATAGAACGTATCCCTGTATCGAAGGTACTCTTCCTTGCCTACGGGCATTGAAAGATGGAAATCGCCGGAGACGAACGATATCCTGTATTTGTCCCCGATCGTTTCCACCCGGATATCTGCCTCGTACCTGGATACGAGTTTAAAAGTCGGTTTCATCTACTATCTGCGACTTAGAAGTCACGACCTCAATTTCAACATCTTCGGATAAAGAGATCTCTTGTTGCCCTAAAAAGACCCGTTTGTCCCCTTGATACTCATACAGTTTGATATACCGTCTTTTGGGCTCCTGCCCTCGAATGATTTGTAATAAAAACTTTCTTTTATCCATTTTTAGCCTCCTTCATTTTTAAAATCTTCTCTGTTATTTTATCAATGGCTTCATCTGGTGCATTTTCTATCAACCTTTCCAACGCATCATATTCGGCATTGATCTGTTCTTGGATACTTACTGATTGTTGCTTCGGTAACACATAACAAATCAATCCTGATATCGCTTTAACCCGTTCTGCAGGTTCTAATGCTAATAAATCTTTTTCAAATCGTTTCCGGTTTCCATCGATAACCTGCTGTATCCATTCTTTGACAGTACCGGTTACTTTATTTGGTACTCCTTTAGGTCTTCCTTTAGGGTTCCCTGTTTGTCCTTTTTTCTGTCCCATAATATGTAAATCAATGTTATTTTCATATTAACCGGGTAGGCTATCTGTATGGCAAACCTACCCGGTTTTGATATTTAAACTTTATCCGGCAATCCTTTAGCCCATTCCTTGGCCAAATCTTCGTCTGATACTTCAAAATCCTCTTTCCGATAGTTGATCCCCAAATGTTGGCAAATAAACTTATTTTTTGCCTCGTTCATCAGCCTGTTCCGTGTTGTCAGATCACCAATGTTATCAAGTTCGACCTTGTCCATGTTTCCAAAAAAATTGAGTCCTATTATCGGATTTTCCAATAATTCACGCTTAAAGTCGTCGAATGATTTTCTTTCTTCTGTAGTCATAATTAATTTGTTTTTTTAGATATATTCGAAATTTTCGTCTTCTACATAAAACCCTCCTTCTTCTGTCAATCGACACAGGCAACGGCGTTCATCGTTGATATAGCTAAAGCCTTTCCCGAAATATGGGTTGTCAGATACGAAGTCGTTCAGTTCATCAATTGCCTTTTTCAGGTTTTGCACCAGTTCGTGCGCCTTTATCCTTTCTGGTGTCGGGCGAATAGTAAACTCTTCTTCTTTCCGGCTTAACCATGCGGAAGATATAGTGACGATTCCTTCTTTCACTTCATAGGCGTCAATATCCAGTGGATGCAAAGCACCGGAACGAAGGACAGTATACAATTTGCCCGCATTGTTATTTATCACACATTGCAGATGTTTCACAGCCTCTTCATAATCTTTATTTCGAAAGAACAATACTTTTATCCGTGAAGCATCTTTCCGTGCCATATCTACCGCCTGTTTATGAAGCGAATTACAATCACCTCGTAAATCTTTCAACTCGTCGGAAGAAAAGTTAAACCCCTCGTTCAGCATATCATTCACGATCTGCTGAATCTTTTCAATTTGCAATTTGTGCCGGTTAATCTCTATAACCAAACCATCTTTTTTAATAGTCTCCATGTTTAAAATTAAATTGTTAATAAAATATTTGTTTTTGCTCGTTCACTTCCAGCAAAGCAAATTCTATGCGTGGGTGATACTTATCTATTTTCTTCTCTGCTTCTATCTGAAAGCAAAGTTTGTCATCTTCTATAGCTCCTACCATTTGCAGGCAGTCGAGCAAGGTTTTTAAACTGTTATCTAAGTCGAACCTTACCGAACTATGGTACACCCGGACAAACAACCGAAAACGGCTTGAAATGCGCCTACTCTTGTATGTCTTGCACTGTTGCATGAAACTATGTTCGTATGCCCGTATCTTTTCGTCCTTGATAATGCGCTTTGTACCGGACTTTCCCGGCACTGCCTGATAATGGTTTGCTTTAGCGATAATCTGCCCGTGAATTACTTCTACTTCCATCACGCAATAAGTTTTAAGTCAAACGTATCAATGAGCAGTTGAAGCGCCGGATTAGCTTCTATTATGGCTTGCAAGGTCTTTTCCGCTTCTGAAAGCTCATGCCTTATCTCTTTGGTTTCTACTGACAGATAGCGTATAAGCCAGTCTGCAATGTCTATCTTATTGGCTCTGTCTTCATCGGTGGCGTTCTTCTCCAGTAGGTCGGAAACTACCACTTTACAACCGATCGCCTCAACCTCTTTAGCCTTATTGCTCCAGTACTCGAATCCGTCCACGTCCGGGAACATGATAACCGTTCTTCCCTGCAATACCTTCAACTTGTCAATTGATAGTTGAGACTTCCCGCCAGTAGCTAACCAGACATATTCGGGATATACGCCAGAAGCTATCAAAGCGCTTTTTTCAGCTTCTACCAGTGCAACCGGCTTTTCCGGGTACATCTTCAAAAGGTGCTCTCCGAATAGGCATTGAATCAGGTTAAAATTTTCCGGTATCGCTTTCTGTTTTTTTAATACTGAATGTACCCAATTAATACCGCCTGAGTCCTTAACCCTGTGGCCCGTGTTCGGATCGTACCTCATAATCTTACCGGTTCTTACCCAGCCTTTGACATCGATCTGCCAATAAATAACACATCCGTCCTTCGTGGCTCCCAAAGCGTAATCATTCATCAATCTTTCAATCGTGGGTGATTCCAGCGTATAACGGTCAAACAATCCACACAGAAAGCGGATAAACGTACTGCCATAACTTACCGACCTTTCGACATAGCGGAACGGGATAAAACCCGCTTCCGGTTTAGGCTTCCGTTCCGGTGTCTGCCTGGCCGGAACGGAAAGCCTTTCTTTTTCTGCCGGGTGATCGGCAAAGAACTGTTTCGGTGTGTAATGGTAGCCGCAACTACTTTCGTGATTACACCTGCCAACCGTCCTATCTATCGGCTCTCCGGTATTGCCGTTCATGTAGTAGGCGAACGAATGAGGATCGCTACACCTCGGGCACTTATGCCGGGATGCTTTGCCGGTGTATTTCTCTAAATATGGTTGATTGAAATTATTCATAACTTTTTTACTTTAGTGTCCCACTGTCCCACACTGTCCCAAGTGGGACAAAGTGTCTTAAACTCTTTATTTATAGGCTTTGCAGGTGTCCCACAGTGGGACAGTTAAACTCCCTTTTTTAATATTCTACCTACTTTGCTCTTGCTTATTCCTAATTCAGTAGCGATTTCCCTAACGGATTTTCCTTGTGTGGAAAGCTCCTTTATGCTTGCATCCAATTGGGAAATATCTCTATCCGTTTGCTCCTTTAGATGTTCTTTCTCTGCTGCATATCCGATATTTACAAACTGCAAGAATGTTCCAATCTTCTCTATGGCAGACACTATCACATTATCGGCATCGTAGGTATAGTTACCGTACCTTACCTTTAATTGCTTGATATATCGAACGCTGTTATCTTTGGCACTCTTACCAATGGCAAAGACGCTATCAAAGAAATTATAGAGCTTCTTACTGCCTGCAAGGTCGTTTTGTGTAATCGGATTAGATAAGCACCGTTTAGGGGTGTGAGCCAGTATAAGCATTGATAAACCGTATTTCCTTTTTAGAGTCATCAACCGAAACATGAGTGTTCCTGCTGCATCTCCCTTTTCAGAAGCTATACACAAATAAGTAAGGTTATCAATGATAAGAACTTTTGCACCTGATTTAATAGCTGCCTGCTCTATGTTTCCTATTACCGCTTCCTCGAAGTTGGCAGAATCCAAAGAATCTCTATTGATTTCCACCCTATAAAGGTTGTCCGGGAATTGGTTCAAGTTGTTAGCCTCATCACTATACCGTAACTGAAATTGCTTATCTGATAACTCGAAGTCAAAGTAAAGCACTCTTTGTTTATCCGCTATGCTTGTGGCTATCTGTACGGCATAAATAGACTTTCCCAAATTGGAATCAGAGAACAAACAGCATACTTCACCCTCGTACCATAGTGTAAGCCAAAGCGCATCGGGGTTCGGTCTTAGTGCTGCCTCTTTTATGGTTCTGTTGGCAGTCTTTACCGTGAACATTCCTATCTGTTCCGGTATCTCTGCTGCCAGTTGGTCGGCTTTCTGTAACTCTACGCCTATTGCCTGAATGTAGTTAAAGCCTCCCATTATTCACCCTCCTCGAATAGTTTTAACTGCTGGTTATTTACCTGGTTGAACAACTCCTTATCTGCGGTGTAATATCCGGCTGTAAACATCGTATGTTCGTCCTCTGCCTTATAAAGAAACTGAATAAGCCCCTTATCTTCCATATCAGCCACATAACGGCAAATGTTAGCCCGTAGTATTCCGGTTTCTAAGGACACATCTAACATCGTCTTAGGGTGCTCCTTAAAAGATTGATAAACAATTTGGTATTGTGTCTGAAACTCATTACCTTTGTCGTGCTTGTTGAGGGAATGGGTGGTCGTTGAGGCTGCCTTTTTTCTTTTATCCATAACTTAGCCTCCGATTCTTTTGGTTGCACAATAGTTGTTAGCCTCATCTTTCAATTCGCTTTCGCTTTTTCGTTTACCACAGGATAACCATTTGTCAATGTCGGATTGCAGGAAACGTAATTTCTTACCTCCCTTATTAAATGGGATTTCTCGTTTGCTTACCCATCCATAGATAGTAGCTTTTGCCGGGTGGTCAGGCAGGTAGGCTTTGAGTTCATCAATGTTAAGCCATCTATCTACGGGGGGAGTTGGTGTCTCGTTCTTCTCTAATAAGGCTTTCTCTAAAGCCTCCACCTTTCCGATGAGGTATGCCATCGCTTTAGGCATTGTTTCAAAAGTAATTGCTTCTGTCATATCTTTTGCTACTGGCTTCGTTAGGTTTTCAATTCCTGCCATGAAAGAAAAAGAAAACCGCTACCTCGAATGAGATAACGGTGCAAAAGAATAACTAAAAGTCGCTTACCACCGGGGGTACACCTGGGTGTAAATATTAGTAATCCTTATTAATATCTATGTTTATTGCCGAATTTACATCTTTGAATAATTGGTTTATTTCGTCTATGTCTTTTTGATGGAATGACTTATTAAATGAGATGCCTTTATTCGCATCATTATACAACCCTTTATAACTTTTCCCCATTATAAATGCTGCTATGCGAACGATTTTTGTTAAATCTGTATTACTTTTATCAATTCCTGCAACTTTTAGAATCTCTATAATAGCCACAAGTTGCACTTTGCTTGATTTTGCTACGATTGGTGAGTTTGCTGTTTCCGTAGCTTCTTTACTCTCTTTTGTAGCACTTATAGCCGAAGCTCTTAGTTTTTTTAATAATTCAACAATACTTTCACAAACATAATTCGTTGCATGTGCAAGATGGTATAGTTTAGTTAAGATATAATCTTTTTCTTTTTCAGTAATGAAGCCACATCTTAATAATTCAGCAAATAATTGATGAAGCCTATTTTTATCATCAAATAGCATAGCATCCATATCAAAATCGGTTTCCTTTATACAGTACAAGTGATTACGCCACCGCTCACGGTAGATATTGCAGAAGCTGTCTATGCTAAGAACATCGGTACAATTCATCCAAAATTCATTCTCAATGTCTTTTACACGTGGTTCATTGTTTATAATAACATTAGCTATAGATTCTAAATACTTTTCACCTTTATAGTGCTTTCCTAAGAACTTTATCCAGCCTTCAACACTATTATCATTTTGGGAATTGAATGTAATGTAGGGTTGTATCTCCCAATAGACCTTACAAACCCATTTGGAAAAGTCTGTGAAGTTGCAGTGCTCTTCTAATAAAGAACAGGCTTTTTCTTCATCGCAATTATAAGCAATAGAATAAACTGTTATCTTATTTTGTCTCTTTTCATCTTCTGATATGTTTTTATTACTTGTGATTTTAACTAATTTATCATACAGCTTTTTCGGTTTTTCGTTAGGGCTATTTTTTAATTTAAAAGCTCTACCTAAATTATATTCTGCACTATTTAATACCCTTACAGCTTCATCGATGATTTGAATTAACCTATCTGTCTTATCAAAATTAATATTCATTGCCATTAGTATTAAAGGATTTTTATTTTATCTGCCGCCTCTCTCTTTGCTTCCTCCAGTGTTTTTGCATACACAAGGGTAGTTCCTATATTCTTATGTCCTAACATCTTCTGAATAGTGGTAATCTGCGTACCACTGGCAAGTTGTAGAGTCGCAAATGTGTGGCGGAAGCAATGAAAGGTTATATCCCTTGTGATTCCTGCTGCCCCAATCCATTGCGCCAACGCTTTGTTTGCATAAGCGGAATATATCAGCCCATCAAACACAAGCTCATCCGGATTGCGTCTTTCTCCACAAAGTTGTATGGCTTGTTCTGATATTGGCAACTCATCATATTTGCTTGTCTTTTGGATAGTGTATTTCAAAGTATATTTACCGTCAGTCTCTGTAATCTCACCCCATTTCATTTTGCGTATGTCTGAATGTCTTAGACCGGTTAGAGCTGAAAACAGAGCCGCCCGTTTCAATACAGGATTAGTGCATGGGGTTTCTACCAGCTTTTTAAGTTCATCAAGTGTTAGGAACTCCCGGTGCGATTCCTTTTCCTTAATGCCTTTGAGGTCTGAATTTATATCTTTTGGTAGATAGCCGTACTTATAAGCCGACTTCAAAGCTATTTTGAACTTCAAAAAATAAGCTGCTGCCGTATTATTTGATAATACTACTTTGTTGCTTCTATGTGTTTTTACTGATAGTAAATAATCTCGGAAACGTTCACACCAAAGCAAATCAATATCACAAAACCGTTTGATGGTGGCATTGTCTGATTTCTTTGTGTAATCCTGCAAATGCTTTAACGCACTCATCCAGTTGTTATAATTGGATTCTCTCTTGTCCTTTGCCAAATCCCGGAAGTAAGTTATAAAATCCCCTTTGCTACGTTCTTTGGCTTTGAGTAGTTCCGCCTCTGCTTCCGTATAGATTTCCGCTTTGCTTAGTTCGTTCTGCCTGTTGGCCCGGATAATTTCGGCAAGACGTATAGTTTCCTCGTCCGTTTCACTATACTTATGTGAACCGTCCTTGTTGGTTTGTAGCTCCCCGTTCCTTTTTTTCAAGGGAACTACATACATACCTAAATATTCCCGGCGCATTGTTTCGCCAGTCTTGGGGTTTGGAATGCCGGGATAATAATCAAGGTAAAGCGTTTCCTTTCCGGTGTTGAGCATCCGAAAACGTAATGTTACCTTTGTTGTCTTTGATTTCCTCATGATTCCTTATTTTTTAGTTTATCAATATGTTGTTTGCTATAATAGAGTTTGCCGTTAATCCGTTTCTTTGGAATGGCATAGCGGGAAACGAATACCCTTACACTGTGTTCCGTCATATTATAGCTTTCCATGACTTCAACAGTTGTTATCCAGTCTGCAAGGTTGGATAGGGTCGTATCAAAGCCTTTCTTCTTGAAATACGTATCTATCTTGTTTTTGGCTATTAAGGTACGTGTTCCGGCTTTCTTTGTTGGTATGCCCTCTGCATTGATAATTTTTCTTATCCGATGCCGGAGTAAACCATATTTCTCCGTTATTTCGTCTATAGTGTACCACTCATCAATAAGCTTGCGCTCCCCAGTAACCAATACCTCATAAGGTTCGATAACGTCAAACAAAGTTTCTATATCCTTTTTGCGTATCAATGTCGTGCGTTGGGATAGCCGCTTTGCCGGAATGATGCCTTGTACCACATTCCGGTAGATGGTCCATCGGCTTACTCCCATGATAGCGGCTGCATCGAGATAGAAATGTATTCACGTTCCGACAAATCGGATTTTGTCCGTTCTCGTTTTGTTTGGGATGCCATAGAAGCAGTAAGGGATATGACCTCTTTACGCTTAATCTTCCGGTATGCTTTCCGATGCAGTATGTGTACATCGTTGATTATCAATACTATAGCGCTCTAAAAGGTACAACCACTAGGTTGGCAAGTGTCTGAGAATGTGTAAGTTAGTGATTTTTAGCACCATTCTCGGCTTGTACCTCCATTTTGGAAAGTAAAAGTAAGTGTAATTTCTTGAATATCAAAATGTGCGGTACAAAAACTTGTGAAAAATACCGTTTTTTGATGAGAAAAGGTACAAAAATAGCTCTGAAACGAGGATGAACATTATGATTATTTTGCGAAGTACTCAGTCTTCAACCAATAGGAATAAATTGGGTCCTGGAAAGAGATTTCATCGGCCATAAGAGCTTTGAGATAGTTCAGTTGCTGCGTGGTCAATGTTTCGGTAATTGTTACAAACAACAGACCTATGTGGCAGCAGTCGCTATTTTTAAGATTGCCTTAGTAGTAATATTCTGAACAGAAAAGGAATTATTATTTCTTTTTCTGTTCAAATTATTACTATCTTTCTATGAACAATATATTGTTTGTTATCTGTAAAATATCAGCCATATGAATAATATAATAGCATTTAATATCTCAATACCCAATAATGTGGCAAAGCTGATTTCAACAGAAATAAATTTGAAGATTTAGTTCTGTAATACATCATAAAATAAAGTATAACCACCATATTTATATATTATATGATATATCGAGATATTACTAAAAGTACAATGAGTACCAAGTAGCCAAGAAAATTGGAGCAGAAGATGCAAATTATGGGTGAGCAAATTAGGCTGGCCAGATTACGCAGAAATCTAAGTATTGCTCAGGTCTCTGAACGTGCAACCTGTTCACTCCTTACAGTTTCGTGTATAGGCAGTACTAAAAAGTGGTAATAGGCATTTATTTTAGGACACATTATGCGTTTAAATTGGATAACGATATGCTTCTGGTTGCAAAGGAGAACACAATAGAAAAGCCTTGCAGAATTTAAAACATATTTACTTCATTCACTTTATTTGATGCTAAATTTCTCAAACTGATTATTGAGTACCGGATTCAAACTGTAACAGAAATTATATATACAAACTCATTTAAAAAGAGATAGAATTCTACCCTGACCGGAATAAGCCGTATTCGAAGTGGAAAGTACATTGTTTATGATATGTTTGCACCAAATACGTAAACTTAGTTAAAACAATTTGCTGATAACATTTTGATAATTACATAAGAGCATTATATTTGCATACTGAGAGACTCCTTTTGTTTATCAATGCACACAGATAGCGACATGCTAATAAGTAACTAATTATAGTGACAAATAAATTTGTTGTTTTGTTCGTTCTTAGTGTGGCTAGTGTTACGATAATATAGTGGACCTTATGCATCCACTCTTGTGCATGATAAGAATAAAAAACAAACATTAAATGTAGTATTATGTCCAAATCATTATTCCGGATTATCGCCTTTAGATGTCTCCAACCAGAGGGAGAGCATTATTATGTAAATCATATGCAACGTTCTCTATCATCATCTGATAAATGGTATAAATTCTATCGAAATATAGAAATTGATGAGGATGGCAATCATATTATTATACCTAGGAACTTTGCTGATGATGCCATAATCTACGATACAGATAGTTTAAGCATTAGTGTGAGTGCTATCGTAGGAGAGAATGGCAGCGGTAAGAGTTCTATTCTCGATATGATGGTGCGGATGTTGAATAATGTAGCCACAGCTTTACTAGGAGAAAAACCGCAATATGCTGCTGCGGAGCACCTGCACTATATTGAACATGTGTATGGCAGCATATTGCTCGTGCAGAATGAAAAAGTGAAAAGGCTAGATATAAGGAGCAGAGTGGTTAAGATGATTGAATACAAGAAAGTAGAAAGAGAGCATAATGACAACCGTATTGATTATCGAGTTGGAAGCCACGAAATATGGTTGGACGCTAGAAATGCCAATATAGATAATCTCTTACCCAGACAAACTAACAGCTTATATAAGCTAACTGAGTTGTTTTACACTGTTGTTTGCAACTATTCGTTGTACGCTTATAATCCCAATGATTACTGGGAAGAGTTTACACCTGACACTCGCATTAAACAAATCAAGCCCAAAGTGGATTATATTAATTATCCTTATCTGAGATGCTGGCTGACAGGACTTTTTCATAAGAATGATGGTTATCAGATGCCTTTGGTTCTGAACCCTATGAGAGTTAATGGGGTTATTTATGCTCCTAAAGAGAATAATCTTGCCAAAGAGAGAATCTTGTCTATGCTTTTTTATAAGGATGAACAAAATCAATATGAGATAGATCGTTACCCATTTAGAATTATTAATCGTGATCATGTAATTGTAGGATTGGCATTGAATCCTCGAGCGGATGAGGAAACAAGATGGACAAAGGAATGGATGACGGAAAGAAAATTATTTGGTATGCGGAGCCGCCTCTATACTGAATACGAGGATATTGAGAATGAAATCCTAAACTATTTTCAAGATATGGAGGGTATTGACAGGAGAGGTTATAAACATCCGTTGGCTTGTAGATATCTTGTATATAAAATAATCAAAATCGGACTGACTTATAAGAAATATAATAAGATAATAAGCAATCTTCGGAAAGAGAATCGAAGCATCGATTTATTACATCAACATTTAGATGAGCTGATAAAAGATCAGTCGCATATCACTGTAAAATTCCGACGAACATTAATGTTTCTTATTACAGGAATGTATCATGGCGAACAAATTTATCAATTAAAAGATATTCAAAATCAGGCTGAACGATTTAAAAATGAAAATAATCTATTTGATGTTCTTCCACATCGTGATTTGGCGGATTTTTTACCACCTCCAATTTTTGATATAGAATTCAGAATAGTACGAAAAGAGCATATTGATAAAGATGGGAACTATAACAATAATCACATAATTCCTTTTTGGAGTCTTAGTTCCGGAGAACGCCAAGTTGCATACGTCATAAGCAATTTCGTATATCATCTTGTCAACATTAACTCTGTTCATACTATAAAAGATAAGAAAGTGGCCGGTCTTCCTCTGTTGAAGTATAAGTATGTAAACGTCGTATTTGACGAGATTGAGTTGTATTTCCATCCTGATTTACAAAGGCGTTTCCTGTCTCTAATTATCTCTGCATTACGGAATATTCATATTGAACACATTGAGGGTGTCAATATATTGATGGTAACTCACTCACCATTTGTCTTGAGTGATATTCCACGAAGTAATGTTTTAGTATTGTCTAAGCAAGGAGAAATATGTGGTGAAACTTTCTGTGCTAATATCCATGAGATGCTGGGACAGAACTTTTTCATGGAGTATACCATGGGGCAAATTGCTCAGGAGGAGATTGAAGAGATATTTAGCAAATATAATAATAACTCGCCAATCAGTAAAAAAGAGTGGGCTCGATATATGTATGTGTCGAGTATCGTGGGAGATGATTATTTGCGTTCTACTCTTAAACGGGTAATGAAGAAACTTGAACAACAGTTAAATGGGAGGAATGAATAATGATAAAGATGGATTACGGTGACGCTGAGCATATAAAAAATCTCGAGGCCACATTTATGGCATTACTGGACGATGTAGATAAAAGACAAAATATATGGGCTAAACTTAGAAAGAAGTTATACAAACTGAATGATGAGTTTAAAGAGCTTTTACCAACTCAATTAAAAAATATGATGATATTACCATTTACAGAACTAGCCACAATCTATGATACTTATGTAGCATTAAAACTTTCCGAAAAGAATGATTTACATTTATCATTGAAAGAGTTGTTCAGTTATACAAAAAGCAAAGGTGGTAAATTCAATGCTTTAAGTGATTCTATCATCAGTTTCTTTAAAAACAATGGTTTTGAAATTCACACTTGCCATTATTGTGATATGACGTACATTAATTATTTTCAATATAAAGAATCTGATAAAAAAAGGACTCAATTCGACTTAGATCACGTACTTGACAAAGGAAGATGTCCCCTTGTCGCTTTAAGTTTGTATAATCTTGTTCCTGCATGTCCAACATGTAATGGACCTCATATCAAGGGGAAGAGAGTGATGAATGTTACATTAGAGCAACGTAAAAAATTAAGTCCATCATCTACCTTATACGATTTTGAGAATCAGGTTAAAATTTGGATTCGTCCCAAGACTGGGAAAATACGTAATACTAATTTCCTGAAATATATGGATGATTACGATCTTGATTTCGATACATCTTCAGATGCGGACTACGAAAATGAAATTGATTTTCTCTATCTTAGAGAAAGATATAATTATCATAAATGTGAAGCTCTTAGATTAGCAGATTTAAAAGTAAAATATACATCTTCAAAAATAAAAGAAATAGCCAGAATCATTTGTAATATTGGAAAAGAAGAACAGAAAGAGTTGACACCTATAGCAAACATAATGACAGAACAAATAAGGAGAGACATCTTCGGTTTGGAATTTTCAAACGAACATCACCGCACATTCCATAAACTACGCAAAGACATATTGGACTTTAAAGATGAAGAATAAAACAAAGAATAACGGATCTTATATACTACTATGATAAGATATTGGTAGGCAAACTATTATTCCTTTATATGTGGTCTTATTGAAATTGTTAATTACGGTTTCCAAAATTCAAGAACCGTAATTAACAATTTTGGACAGTGTCTTACAAATTATTTTAATTTCATCATCTTCTTATAATGCTCAGAATATCCGCTTTCTTCAAAGACCATTTTTAATGCTTCGTGGAAAATTGTGTAATCAAACTCCTTAAAATCATAAATATTCTGCCCCAGAGAATGAGACTCCCTATTTATATATCTTAAAAAAGCCTGATACTTTAATTGTTGGAATTTGGCAGTTGAAAAAACATTGTTCAAATCTTTCTTCTCGACAAAGTTGAAAAAGTATTCAATGATATTTCTCATACAATTTGCTATTAAAGCAGGACTAGTTTCAGGATCTCTTATTGCCATCCAGTATGCTTGATAATCACTTTGTATATGTTCATAATGCATATTTTGAATTTTACTTCCAGTTTCAGACTTGGAAATTCTGAATAATGCCTGACTTGTATGTCTTTTATTTTCATCCATTTCTGTCATTTCATAAAAGAAATAAAGACTATGGGTAAGAATAAACACTTGCTCAAATTTAGGTTCAATAGTATATCCCGTCTTAGATACAGCATCTTTTTTATATTTAGGATATAATATTGATCTTAGAATTCTACCAATATTAAATATATACAAATTAGACAAACTAGAAATAGGATCATCAATAACAATAATACGTTTTTTAGGAGAAAGCTCCTTATTTAAGACACCTTGGCATGCTTCTAGAAAATACAAGATGCTGATAATAGTTCGTTCTCCCTCACTTAAGGTCTTAAAAACAGGTGTATCATCATCACCTCTTATAATACGATATAATCCATCCTCGCCATATTTATCAATTTTAAAATCAGTGATACCCATATCAACTAACATACCATTGATGTGAGAAATGGAGGCATCGATATTTATAATATTATTCTGTTCTGTTGCTATTATTTTTCGCTGTTTTTCAATTTGGGAGGTTAAGCTCTTTACCTGTTCATTTATTTTGTTTGTTTTTTTATCAAAATCTTTTGTTTGATTATTAAATTCAATAATGCTTTGATTATAGTCATAACGAATCTTACTCCAAAATCTTTGTTTGAGTTCCTCTATTTCTATGTCAACACTTAATATTTTTTTGTTAAATATATCAATTGCCTCATTAGCACTATTAATTATTTCATTTATCTTATTCAAATATTCAACAGTGCTATCAAGCTTTATAATTACGCTCGGATTTTTATATTTCTCATCAATTTTCCTAATATTAGATTCTATTGTATTTTTTAGTAAAGTGCATGTATTATTGTAATCTTTTTTCAAATCACTTAAAAAATCGATTTGTGAAAAAATATCAATTACAGGTAACTGTTCAAACGCTCGCTTATACCTATCTCTCATGATTTTTATTTCATCTAGGGCGTTTTCATAGTCTTTATTAAAGTAAGATTTTAATTCAGATATTATATTATCATTACCATATGGTCTTTGACAAAACGGACATATCTCTGGAGAATCCAATTCTAATCCAGCTTTTACCCAATCTGAATTATGTAACTTATCAATCAATTTTGCTACTCTACTATTAGGATTTCCTGTTATAACTTCTTCAAATAAATGTTGATTTTCTATAGATTGAGCAATAAAATTAAACTCTGGAATTTTAGGAATAACAGTTCCTTTATACTGATTTAATTGAATTATTTCCTTTTTTATCTGATCAATATCTTCTGTTGGAGCATTAGGTAACAATTTTACACTAATCACATGATGAAACAAGGTTTCTTTACTTCCTTTTAAACCTGTAAAACAAAAATCAAGGACTCTATCTCCTCCAGTATATAGCGTCTTTATTTTCCATATAAGATCAATATATCTACTTTTAGTGCTTTTATAAGCTAATTCTTCTGTCTTTTTTTCATCTTTAAGTTTCTGATTTTCTATATACAATTTTTGAAGAATTGTATTGGCCGAATCAATTTTTTTATGTGCATCAACATTCTCTTTTGATAAAGAAAATACCCCTCTTTGATAGTCACTATTATAAAAGACTTCCTCTACATAGTTTTCATTATACACAAAAATTTCTTCTTCATCGTCATTTATTACTGGCTCAATAGAGCATTCTGTATATTCTGCATCGGTCCTTTTCCTTAAATATTCAGAGAAAGTGCTTTTCCCTGAGCCATTAATACCATATATTAAGTTTATGTTTTTGTCTGTTTCCAGGGTAGCTTCATTTTTATAACTTGCTACTCCACTGATGGTTATTTTATTTATCATACTCGTTATGATTTTATATGTCCAACAACTTTTCGCAATAAGTTTTATTTACGACCCTATCTCTCATCAGTTTCATGTCGGTAAAATTTCTACTAATGTTTTGAACCATTTCAAGATAATTGTCAGAGCCATCTTCTTTTACGTAGTAGAATGGCTTTATAGATAAACAATTTTTATGTTCAAACAATGTATTTAATAGAGTTCTATCCGAATTACCACAAGAGTGCCCCATAATATAGACTTGGTAAGGGGCTGAGTCTATGAAAGCTAACATTTTTCGATAGTTGTCAGTCTCTAGATATTTTATGGACTTGATATTGTGTAAGAAATCGTTGTTATTAAGCTTTACAAGTTCCGTATATCTGTCGTCTAACTCGTCTCCATAGCCAAAGATAATGCTGGCATGGTCTTTTAAGGTTCCATGAATATGATTGATTATAAATTTATCTTTATAGTTAGGACACTGTGGAATATATAAATCAGCCGTGTTAGTATAATTGAAATTTAATAACATCAATCTGTTTGGATATAACATTGAATCAGGCACAATATCATTGTCTATAGCGTTTTCAATAATAGAAGTACTTACTGTTCCGTTTTCTTCCATTTGATTGATACATTCCCTTATGAATTCTGATGTACGACTATCATCCTCATCAGGATTAAGAACATCATGTATAGAAAGTGCAGATTCATTTATTAAATGTTGCTCATCTAAAGTCGATCTCGCTTGTATGAAATCAATTAACTGTCGACGTGCACTGATTGCAACTTCACTTATCATTATTGGAGACAAAATCTTTTCTTGTAACTTATGTTCAATTATAGACGTTGTTATATCCTTTTCCTGAATGTAACTTAAATATTCTATCAGATTAGATTTAACAATTTCAAACTCTTCATTAATTTTTTCAGGGGTTTCAAAATATTCCTCATTTAATGCCGTGTAATATTCATTCTCAATGTCAACCCAACCTTTTAACTCAATAGATTGACAAATCCTTTTCATAAAAGCAGAATAATGGATCGTAAAATTTTTTTCATCACTCTTTATGTGTTCATAAAACTCTTGACCGGACGGAAGCTTTATAGGATTTAGTATACCCCATAAAAGTGCAGACCACGTATTGTGATTATCATTTAATATGAATGTACATAAATGGTCTGAATAAGTCCTATTATGACACATTCTTAAATGATTTAAATATTTTTCCCAATACCAATTGATAAAATCAGCATACCGTGTAGCCAAGCCATGGGCTAAATCAAACCCATTACCCACGAGAATAATTCTATTTATTGCATTCATTTAATGTCGTTTATTTCAATTGCTTTCTAAATACTGAATCCAGCGTATTTCCGTCTTTATCTTTCCATTCATTCCATCCATTCGTCGGTCTTCCGAGACAAAACATTGCAGCAGTACTAGGACTGGAAAAAGTTAGATTGGATGTTAAAACATATTGACAATTATTCAGTGCTCCATATTCTTTTATCATCTTATCTCTTTTTTCTTTCCAATGAAAAGATGGTACACTATCACTTGCTACAAGGCTCGCCGCCAATGAGGTAGGTGGTTACTGTTTTGCCCATGATTATAATACATCATAAATCTTATACTCAAACTCAAGCAAATGATTTATATCTACATTATTCTTTTTAACTTTCAATATTTTTATTGCTGCGAATCTGTTATTGCTATTTTCCAATACAATAATTTCTCCTTCTTTAAGAGATTTACATCTAGAACTATAATCAAAGTTTTTTAGTTCTTTCTTATCTGGAATCTGAGTATAATTCGGATTATATCCAATTCTTTTAATATGATCTCTGTAGCAATAAATTGAATTTATACCACATTCACTCCACATTGTTGTAAAACTATAGTCGGAAGTTCCTATTATATAAAGTCCGCTATTTTTCTTATAATCGAAAGAGACGTTGCCATCCATATTAGTATTACAAAAATTTACTTTTTCAATATTTAGTTTTGTGGTTATCTCGTCAGAAATTGTATTGCCAACAAAAGGGCATGTTCCTAATGGAGGCTTTTTACTAGTATCAATATTATAGATTCGTTCAATCAGTGCTCTATATGCGTTATAGAAATCCTCATTATCAAAGTCAACATATAGGGATCCACTTAAAAATGTAGGGAGTTTCTTTTTTGAATGATTATTTCTAACTATAGGAATAATAAATTTTTTATCAGAATCATTAAGTAATTCATTTGCAAGAATTCTCTTTTCGTATCCAACCCCTTTTTTGCCGGCATTAGCTTTTTCTGTATATTTTTCACTACATATACAGATTACCAAATGAGATATTGTTAGGCCCTGTTCCATAAAAAAAGGCAAATCATCCCCTAATCTCAAATCAAACTGATCCAATATAACATCAACACCATGAGATCTTAACTTTGTTGCTAAATCACGAACCCATTTTTTATGTTCATCATCCCCATTTTCCGTATCCCAAGAGTATGAAATAAATACTTTAGGATGAACTATAACTTCTTCCATATAATAAGCTTTAAATTACAAACACAGTTTCATCTCCACAAATATTGCGAATCTTCATCCGTAGAGGCTTACGGTCGCAACGAATACAGGCATCCCAGTATTCTGTTGTCTTGGTTCCGTTCTTGATGACATATCCCACCTTGTCAATCTTAATTTCGCTATCGCTATGCCAAGGTGCGTCCTTCTCGGCTACAGTACAATCCAGACTTATCCATTCGATGGTTTCCAGCCCTTCATCGCTGACAAGGATAGGCGTGAAAGTCTTTTCTTTACCTTTAGCTTTTTGCTGTAATACCTGTAACTGATTTTTTTGGTTTATTTCATCAATCTTTTGGCGTACACGATCACTCTGAAACTGTTTGATTTCAACTTTCCATCCATTAAACAATCCGTTTGACTCTTCGGAAACTTCCCATTCGGCCGAGTCTTCGACTACCACATTGTCGAGTACCTGTTTCAGGTCGCGAAGCTCTATCATGACAAGTGGATTTCCCTGCTCTTTTATGAAGCGCTCGATCTCTTCACGATTATCAATGTCAATATAATAGACGATGACTCGTTTCGTGTTGTCTGGTAAGTCGGGCATGGCTTCACGAATTATGCGATTCATCAAAGGCTTGTCCAAAACGCGGGTGCTGCTATCCATCAGATTGGGGAGATAGACGGGTGTCATGCCGTATTTGGTATCTACGATACTGCCTTCCCAAAACTTGTCCAATGCATCTTCGTTTCGCAGGCCTGGTATCAGCTTCTTCAATCGCTCCATAGTCTGCACAGGGTTACGATACAACGAAACGCCGTCTTTTATTTCCATGACGTCAAATTCTGCTTTGGCTGCCAGAAGACGGTCGCGCGTCGTCTGAATGCTGTTTATGTTAATATCTGTATGTATGAACTTTCTTTTATTTAAATGTGCCATAGTTGCAAGAACGCCACTACCGCCAAAAAAGTCAGCTACTATATCATTAGGATTGGAACTTGCTAAAATAATACGCTCTATTAATGGGTACGGTTTTTCAGTTGCATACTCAACTCTTCTAACTCCATCTACAGGATATCTAGAAGCTACAGCAAATTGCCACCAGTCTTCTGGAATTTTACCACTATTATTTAAATCATATGTATCTGAAACAAATCCTGATCCAACTAAGCCTCTTTTAAAATTTTCTAATGTTTTTGCATTATGAGCTATACGTACACTATTATCATTAAAAGTATAATCGTTAATATCTTTACAATACCAAAAAATTGTATCATGTTTTCTGTTAAATTGTTTCATCCCGGGTGAACCTGGTCCATTATAACACCATATAATTTCATTTAAAAAATTATTTTCCCCAAACACCTCATCCATCAATATCTTTACATAATGCCCAATATGCCAATCCAAATGTACATAGATACTTGCTGTATTGCTCATTACCGACTTGATAGCCATCAGATTCTCGTACATCCAATTTAGGTAACTTTCCTTGTTCCAAATGTCACCATACATCTTTTCCTCAAACGAACGCAGCTCCTCAATATCTAGTTCGCTTTCGACCTGATGGATGGCTTCTGCCACTGTAGGATTGCGACGAAGATATACCTTTTTGGCATAATCGGCACCGCTGGCAAAGGGAGGGTCGATATACACCAAGTCCACCGTAATACCTTTGTCTTTCAGGTAGGCACAAGCCGAAAGGCATTCGCCTCGAAGCACGAGATTACCGTCCTGGTTTCCGCCTATACGCTCCTGCAACTCGGTTTCATAGAGAGGCATTCCTTGCTGAATGCGTTCTTCTACACGGTCGTTATCGCGATAGCGGAGAATACGTTTAGTACGTACAAAATTGTCAAGTACGGCTTGACCTTCCAATGTATTGGGGAAATAGGGTATGTATTTGATTGCCATATATATCGTTGTTTTAAATATTGAAAAAATCCTTGATTGCCTTTATTGTCTTTTTCTCTCTTTTTTCTTTAGTAAGGGTATCCTCAAGATACAGGAAGCGGAAACGTTCATAGCCGAAACACTCGTTGTTCTTACTGATAAACTCTGTTTCCATAAACTGTCGGCGGTCGGCAAACTTGGCCGCAAATCCTTCCCCCTTCGTCTCAATAATGATGATTCGATGAATGGAACCATCACCATTGCGCTTCAATAGCAAAAAGTCGGGCACATATTTACCGATATACCTCCACTCTCTGCCCGATTGCTTATAACAGTCTATTTTAAAGTCGGTGAGTGTGTCGTCACCGTTGAAATAGATTTCCAACTGAGATTTATATTCTCCCAAAATAGGCAAAACAGAGTCTTTGAAAAATTCACGCTCCAATCCGCTATCGAAACGATAAGGCAGATAATGATAGGTCTGTTTGCGCTCTGGATGTGGGTCAGTTGGCTCAGGTATGGGATATCCCATCTTTTTCATCTTCTCTATCAATGCCAATTCTTCGGGCGACAAAACCTTGTTCTGTGCATTGGTATCCCAATCAACAATCGTTTTGACAATATCTTGAGACGGGAAAAATGGTTTGTCATCTTGCACGGAAATAGGAGAAACAAGTTTCTCTATCTGTAGCAGACTGGCTTCACAAGGAACAACCTCCTCCTTGACCAAAAAATCACGTTTGGGGACAAAAGCCTTGCGGATAAGCGAGCGGATGTTCTCGTGGTCGTACCGGTTATCGTATCGCGTATTGCCCATTTCATCTTTAAAGGTGATACGCTCAAAAATCTTTTTAAGAATGGGTTCGTGCTCTTTCAGGCATCCCAATGCCAGTGTGCGAAAACTTTCTCTCTCAATCAGATATAACCATTGATGGAAAGAGATATATTCACCCGCTTCGGTTTCGGCCAGATAGTGCCCCAAGTTTTTTCCAGCCAAGTCCTGCTTGTGAATCAAAGCAACATCCGCCTCGGTGAAGATCCTTTCATCAGCCAGCTTTTGGGCGGTATGGGGATGTTCCTCTGTAACCAGAGTCTGATAGGATACTTTCAACTGATAGAAATCAATAGGCGGGACTTTCAGCCTGTCCATTCTGGAGAAACGTTCTACCTGGATAGTTTTCTGATGCTTGCCTTTGTTGAATTCCTGTAAAGAAATGTTCTGTTGCTGTTTCAGCTGTTTGTTCAGTGTGTCGGCATTGAATTTGTTCAGCCATATCAAAGCTGTTTCGTCAGCATTCTTTACGACTTGACGCAAGCACCGGCAACTGGTTTGCAACACCATGTTGGTAGGACACACTCCCTTTTGTGGCAAAATGACCCCCGTCAGGCTTTTGCAATCCCAGCCTTCCTTGCCTATTTGAACCAACAGCACAATACGGATTTTTGAAAAATCAGTATCAAGTGAGTCAAACTCCGTTTCAGAGCCTTCCGGTTGCGGATAGGCTTTGTTTCCACCATGGTATTTCAGAATCACCTCTGTTGGGTTAAGACCATATTCTGAAACGATACTAGTAACAAGTGGATAAATCAATTCTTCCAATGTTTCTATTTTCCCGCAATAAATAGCTAACTTAGCACAAGCTCCGTTAGCATAAACCGTATTACGATATTTATCTAGAAACTCCTTGACTCCGTTTTTTACGATGGTTTCCGTGTCGTTATCGGCATATTTTACTTCGGGTACTTTAAGGAAATTACCAATACCTTTTATTAAAGGGTAGTAATAAACTACATTGGAAAGGTCGGTATTCTTTATCAAAAAAGAATCTGTCAAATTGACGTTTTCGACCTTTTCAAGATAAGGGGTACCTGAAAAACCCAATACGCCACAAAAAGAATGTTTTTTAGTCCATTCTTCTACTACTTGGCGCAGCTTTATTTCTCCATCTGCAGCATGGTGTACTTCATCTATGAATACAGCCAGATGGGGGATTTTTCCAATAATATCACGTAATTCATTGGCTATGCGAATTTTCACCAATTCTTCTTTGTCGAATATCTTAGTATCTTCATCTTTATCTACACGGTCAAGAATTACCTTCTCAGCATTGGTTATAGCAACCAGTCCCATCAAATCCTCCAAAGGTTGATGGTTATTTATCTTTTGGGCATTCGGATTTCTTACCAGATTACTTTTCTTGGCAGACTTCTGTTCGTCTAGAATCTCAAACTTAATGATTCTTCTTAGATTAGAAGCCGTAGGTTCAGGAATTATCCATGTTGGATCGAATTCCTGAATATTTTTTAAACTAGGAATGATAGACGACTTCAAACCAGAAGGGGCCAATACCATGAAGTTATGGGCAAATGCTGGATTACTTGGTTCGTTCTGCGCAAAATATAAATCCAAATAGATAAAGGCTGCCATCAGATAAGTTTTCCCAGCTCCCATAGGAAGACTGAAAAGATAATCTGTATAGTTTACACCATAAAATATCTTCTTAAAGACATCTTCATAATTTATGTGTTCACTCTGCGATTTGATGACTTTTTCTAGCTCTGGTGCTAACTGTTTTCCATTTTTGTCCGTTAATAACGAATATTCCAATAACGCAGCAGCTGCTTTGTTTGTGGTAAGTATTTCCCGGGCTTCTACTGTTAGTTCCATAGCTGTTAAATCTAAGCTATTGAAACTTCCTTCCGTGAATAATTGCCACAAAGGTCTGTTACCACAAGCGATTTTTAGGAACAAATATATTTTAATTGCCTCAATCTGGGCATCGCGCATCTTGTTTTGCGTATAAATATATTGTATCAATTCGCGGATGGTGCAATCTGGTGATTTCATCCATTCGTCACACTTCTTCTTTATCAGTTTGTAAAACATGGTTTACTTATTACTATCTATTAATTCTTTTGGATCTACTTGAAGGATTCTTGCTATCTCAAATAACACGTCTAAACTTGGCTGCCGTCTGTTGCAAACATAAGAATTTACAATACAAAAGCTCTTTCCGAGCTTTTCTGCCAACCAGGTCTGTTTGATGCCTTTTTCTTCAAGCACCTCTTTTATTCGATTCATGGGTTTGTCCATTGTTTAATTCTTTGTTATTTTACAAAGATATAAAATATAATGCAGTAAAAAGATAAAAAGGAGAGGAAACTCCTCTCCTTAATAAAAAGATCCATGTTATACCTCCAGCTCCTTCAACGGCAACCCATAATTATATTGTCTGAAAAATCCTTTATGGATAAGTTTCAAACCAAGGGTCTGGTAATATTTGTAGTCATCATCCTCGGTGCAGAGGTATTTGTAACCGTAACGTGGGGCGTACTCCTTAAAGAATCGGGCAAGGTCTTTCAAGTTTTCCTGCTGGTTTCGTTTGAAGTTGCTGCGTACAATGATTATGCTCCAGTCGGGGTAGTGACCTACGCCACAACTGTATTCCCAGAAACGGATGTATAAATCCATTTCGCCTACATGAACAGAAATACAAATGCCGTTGGCGTTATGCATGACGGAACAGCAATTTCTGTAACCAAATCTCTCACACAAATAGAGATTGAAATCGTAAATAAAATCGGAATAGTTCATAATAATTTGAATTTTGATGGTTAATAAAAAATTGATTATAGACTGAAACCTCGCTTGCGTTTCGGTTTCTTTTTCTTCTTTTTAAGCCGGTTGGCCTGTATCGCTTCCTCCGTATCATAATCCGTAGGAGAGGGTGTGAACAATCCCAGACTGATGCCGGAATGATTCTCTTGCTGATATTCATGCCGAGGTTCCTCGCGTATGGTTTCTGCCTGTGTCTGACGCTGGTTCATGGTAGCAGAAAGAGCGTTATATCGCAGTTCCTGGTCAATGTTCAGGAAACTGAACTGGCGGTCAATCTTGGAACCGCTAAAGGTCAGTTGGTCACATGTGAACTTGACACCTTGCATCTCTCCGGTCGTGCGACTTAGCTTCCATTGCGTATCAATTCCGTATCTTCGCAAGGCCAGTCGCAGCTCACTCCAGCTTCGGGCGTTCGGAACTTCTCGTTTCAAGGCATGATAGATAAAATACTTTACCTTGTCGTGATGGCGCAACCGCATGAAATTCACATGCTCTTTTCCTTCGGCAAAATGCAAACGGTAACGAGCTGTCAACATCTTGCAAACTTTTTCATTTCGGTAGCGGTCGTTCTTGTCGCTGATGGTGCGGCCGTCATTATCCACCCGGTTGTAAACGATGTGACAATGCGGATGATCACGGTCAGTATGCCTGGCGATGATGAACTGCGTGTTCTCAATTCCCATCAGCTTCATATAGTCATGGGCGATTTTCAACATCAGTCCATCATCGTCACGGATGCGGTCTCCGTCTTCTGCGGAGAAGCTCAATGATATATGGCCGACCTTGTTCTTGACCTTGTCGTTCAGTAAAGTCTGCAACTCGAATTGCTCCGCTATTTCTTCGGGCGAACCGTAGACACCAACCGCTTTCAGCAGTCGCGATTTATCTTCTTTCAGCACATAGTTTACGCACCCGGTAAACGATGTGCCTTTGACAATCTTACCTATCATCTTTGAGCTGTTTTATGACTTGTGAAATCTCTTGGGCGACGGTTCGGCACTCATCTGCCACACGATAAAAACCGTAAGCGTTGGCTCGTTTTGCAAGCTGGTTCAGGTTCGTGCTTTCGCCAATCAGTTTTCGGATGATGTCAAGATTTTCTTTCGTAATCCATTCGCGCACCGTACCGTGTTCGATGAGTGAACGCACTACTTCGCTTTGACTGCGTTTACTGCGCCGGCTGAGTGCTCTAAGCCAGCCGAACTGTTCGTCTGTAAGACGGATTGTAACTGTATTTTTCTTGTCCATAATATTTGCTTTTGAGATTAATAATTGTGACCATCGGGAGCCGTCTCACCTTCTTTTGAGGTGAGCAAGTAGCCGGGAAATGTAATACACCGGCATAAACTTGCTCCAGTGAAAAAGAAGTGAATCCGCCATCTGACAATCATCGTTTGAAAAGTCCTTTCCGAGTATGTTGAACCGTTGCTGAAAGCGGTGCTTTCTCCACATTGACGAGCTGCAAATCGAAGGTTTCGACCAACGTTTTCAAGGCCGGATTTAACGTGATAAGACGATTGAAAATTGCGTCCTTTGTTTCTTCTCTCAGCAGGAAATCGGCGATGTCATAACCTGCATTACGTTCTTCTTTTGTTGCGTTTCTTTCCATAAAATCGAAGAGGGAAACTTCTATTCCTAGGCTCCGAATCATCTCCATTTTACTGTTCCAATAGTCGGTCGCCCCTAGGTCGGGGAATAGTAGAACACGTCGGTTTCTCAATACGCTCATGGCATCCCGATTAAATGCTCCGTTCTTTCCGCCCGAAGCAATCCAGAGGTATTGCGGCAGATAGAAGCTGGATATCAAAGCGCTTTTCTCACTCTCCACAAGGGCAATCGGACGCTGCTGGTCAGAGGACAAAAGGTGCTCACCAAACAGGCATTGCCGGAGGTTGAAATTCTCTTTCTTCAGAAGGGAATGTACCCACGTGATGTAGTTGTGCGGCTCTTTAATCCGTCTCCCGTTTTCAGAATTGTAGAGCATCACTTTTCCGGTGCGTACCCGTCCGGAAATATCGACTTGCCAAAAGACCGTAGCTCCCGGCCAATGCTTCGAGGTTCCTACATGGTAGCGCAACATCAGTTCTTCTGTAGCCTCCTGTCCGAAATGGAAACTCAGGAACTGAAACAGCTTGTTCGTGTGATACAGTTTCAGAGACTGCTTCATGATGTCCGGCTCAATGAATGAAGGCGCAGGAGGCAGACTGATATGTGGCTTTAACACCGGCACAAACTCTTCGCTCAATCGTTCTTTGGCAATCGGATTTTCGTCGAAGTACATTTTGGGCGTATAGTTGTAGCCGCACTTCTGTTCATGGTTGCATCGCCCTACATAATCGGGAAAGCTGATTTGCTTTTCCGTATCGATGTATTTGGCGAAACAACTTTTGCGGTGGCAGTTCGGGCATGTGTGCCGGGTGCTGACACCGTTGTATGGTTCTAATGTGAATCTGTAGTTCATTTTTCTTTCTGTTTGAATGTTACTATGCACATTTTCGCAACTTCACAAACCCCTCGGTTGCGAAAATGTGCGTAGTAACAGGTTTATTTACTGTATTCTCCATGATTCTCTTTTCTGAATAATGTTCCGATGTGGCGTTTTAGAAACATCTTGAAAGCATGCTCCTTCATTCCGTAATTTTCAGCAATGCCGATACCTTCTGCCGTTGTAAACCTCTTAGGCAGGTTCAGGTAGATGTTGCGGTGCAATTCGCTCAACTGTTCCTGACTGACGGCGGTCTGCACTTTTACGGCTGTAGTCCGGAAATACTCAGTCAGCAGGATGGCACGGTTCACGCTTTCAAGGTCAATCGTATGCTTGTCGCACTCTCCGCAAGTCCATCGGGCAAGCTGTATAATCAGACAAAACCGAATAATGTAGATTTCCAGTTTGCAGTAAATACCTACCAAAGCATCATTGGTTTCCATATCACATTGACGGGCATTTTCATGCTGCCAACCGTAAAGCCGTTGCTTGGCATTTTCATCGAATGGCAGGCATTGAGGCTGCAACTCATTATTCTCGTCATGCGGACAATCCTGTGCAATCAGCTTGTCGATAATCTGTTGCCACTGGATTTCCAGTTCTTCAGGAGTTTCCCGGTCGTTCCATCTGCTTTTCAAGACAGATTCAGGCATCACGAAAAGAATACGATCAATAAAACCGTTACTCGAACGCTCGCCCTTGACCAGTTCGCCTAGAATTTTCTTTTGGATGGTACCGATAACAGAGATGTAAGGACGTCTGATAAAAATGGAACTTTGCGTACTCTTGCGGTCGGAAATCGTGGGCTTGGCATTGAACACCGAAAGCCAGAACTGTTCTTCCGAACCGTTATTGTAGCGGTTGAAATTCTTGAACCAGGCCGACAGCTCGTCCGACCAAAGGCATAGTCCTCTAGGATTCTGGGCGTGTATCAGGCTCAATCCTTCGGGAGTGATATCCGAAACAAGAAAGCGTCTGCGCACTGGAGCCTGCGGAAACTCATCCAAACCGGCTTCCATGCGTTCCTTTTTGCTCATAGACATAGTGCGTTCATACTCGGCATACAACTTCTGATACTCCTGATTCTGACAATAGTCGTGCTCAATAAACGGCTGGAAAGCGAAACTCAGCGGATGACTCTTATTGGCTCCAGGACGTCCAATCAGTGCCATATACAGAATGGGGCTTTCCAGCCAGTTGCGCTTCATCTGCACCAAATGGGAGTTGCCAATCCCCACGGCAATGGCTGCAAGGATAGCCGCAGCAACATAATCTACGGGATAGCCCTGACAATCGTGCAAACTACTGATGATACGCTGAATCCTGATAGGAAAGACTTCTATCGGGAACTCACCGCCGGACATCTTGGCCCCGATGCGCACAGCCTCGCCGATGATACCTTCTGCTGTTAATTTGGAGGTTTCCATAGCCGCGCAGATCAAAAGTTATAACCTCCCTTTGGTTTGCGTTTCGCTCCATGTACTATCTCCGCAGCCTGTTCTTGAAGCGACATGGCCTGTATTTGCTTGCGTCCGGACTCAATCCATTGCAGCAACTCATCTTCATAGAAGTAGAGTTTTTTCCCTCGTTTGTATGCCGGAATCAGTCCTTTACGCGCAAGCGTGTAAATGGTAGGCTTCGCCTTTCGTGTGATTTTACAGGCTTCGTCAATTTCAACAAGACGGTGCTTGTCGGAAGAAGTCTGCGGTTGCAACGCCGCCACCATTTGACGGATTTGTTCCATCTGTTCTGTGAGATAACCTACCGCCTGCGGCAGCTTATCAAAAGTGATTTGTTCGTTTGCCATACGTACTCGTTTTTAATTGTTCGCTGGCAAAGGAAATTGGTGTTTTGATGGTGGGAAACATCACCGGAATATAACTGTGAGATAACTTTTGGAGGTGATTGTTGGTAGGTGTTAATAGTATGGGACAATATTTTAATTTTCCAATTCTACTTAGAAGCTTAATATTTGATTACCTTTGTAGGGTATAAAAACAAGAGTCTATTTATGAAATTAAATTTGCCATATCCTGCAAATTGGTCTGACTTTCAGGATTTATGTTTTCAGCTTTGGAAAGAAATGTGGGGAGATCCATATGCTCATCATAATGGTCGTAACGGACAAGCCCAAAATGGTGTAGATATATGGGGAATAAATATGTTTGATCGTCATTATTCAGGTATTCAATGCAAAGGTAAAAATGGGAATTATCAAAGCAAATTGACTACTGATGAAATAGATAATGAATGTAAAAAAGCAGTTAATTTCAAACCAAGCCTCAAATCGTTTATTATGGCTACAACATCACCTAGAGATGTAGTAGTTCAACAGCATTGCCGTAACATCACAGAGCAAAACATATATTCTTTCTCTGTTGATACTTGGGCGTGGGATGATATAGAAGATGAGGTACAATGTCGTCCGACAATAATGGAACGTTTTTATCCAGATATAAAAGAAGCATCCCTGCTACATGAAATTCAAATTCCAGTGTTCGCAACTGTTGATAAACTTCACGCCTTTTTCTCACGTCCAGGACTTTTTAACAGTCTTAACTGCTTAGCCATTAACATATTGAAAGATCTTGCTTACGAAATAGCTATTAATGCATTTGAACATGGGCGAGCAGGTACATTCGGAATTAAAGTAGAAAAGGACAGAATTATTTTCACTGATGATGGTATACCATTTGACTATTCCAGACTGTTGGAAAATGAAGGAAATGGAGGTAAGGCTACAATGGAACATGCTGCTGGGTTATTTAAGATTACTTATAGATATGATGAAAAAAATATTTTAGAATTATTTATGCTAGAGGGGTTAGAACCATCCACAAATAATTTGAATTATACTATAAGTTTTAATGCAAAGGATATTTTTGGTCGCAATCAAGCTGAAAGATTAGCCATTAAGGAATTATCAAAAGCTCCAGCACAATGTGAAAAGATAATAGTTGATATCTGTGGACAAGTGAATCCTGCAATTAGTTGTTCATATGCTGTGATAGATATGTTGCTACAACTTAAAGCAGATAGTCAAAAGATTGTCATCTATTTGCCAGAGAATCTTTATTATAAAGAAGATATAATTGATAAGTACAGTAAATTACCGAATATTTATATCAAAATCAAGGAGTAGATTACTAGATAAAGACAAAATTCCGATAAACGGGGTAAAACAATAATCGAGAGTTTATCCAATCTTATCATCTAATTTAATACGACACTCTGATTCTGTATGTGACATTTTACGCTCAATAGTTGAGATTTCTAAATCGCGAAGGGTATAGGCAAAGACATTCTTGATGAATGTGGCAGTATGAACACGCTTCCTGCTAAAAGCCTTGCCAATATTCCATCCAAAGTGCATAATATCAATACTTTTAAGTTGTGAGTCAGCCTTTACAGGCGGTATCTTACAAAAGATACCGCCTGAACTATATTCTACAACGTATGCACATAGACGGTTGAGATCTTCTTCACTCATATAGGCAACCATTGTTTGCTTCGTATAGTTGAGAACCTTTTCCAATTTGGTTTGAATAGCATGATTCTTTTCTGCAATAGCATTGGTTCGCATAACTTCATATTCTGAAGGTTCAGAGATTGTTTCTTCAGTGGTAGGAGCAGGGTCAATGACATTGGGAGTAGCCTGGCTTGAGTCTTCGATTGTAAGGTCTTCCGGAAAAGAAACGGCGTCATTGTTATCTTTCATCTTTTGAAAAGCAGAGAAACGAAATAGAAAAGCTTCTATGCGTGGCAGCAGAAACTGATTGAAAGTTATCTGCAAACTGGCATATAGTGCTGTCAATACAATAACTGTTGCAAAAAATGCAACTGTACTACTGAAGTCATCAATACCTTTTGATAAAACAAATTGGCGGATTAAAATACCAAAGACTAGAATGACTCCAAACACCAAGGAATAAAGTGCTATATATTCTGCGTTTTTCTGATTCATGATGATATTTGCTAATTGTTCAGCTACAAATATATAGGATTATTTTTTCAAAAAATCGATAGTATTGGCCTACTTTGGCCTTTTGACAATAGATTTCATCAAAAGACATAATATTACACACTAATAATCAACGAATTGTAATTATTTCAATTTTTAATGAGACTTTTATAAGAACTATACCAATTCCTGATAAAATTATTATTCTAATATTCAATTAGAGATAATATTTCTTTTGTTAGATGCTAATGTTTGGCTATAATTTAGTATCTTTATGAAACTATAAAATAGAATTATATGACAAATCATTATAGTACATATTTCAATATTACACATGAAGATTTAGTTAATAGAGGTGTATATAATGCATTTCTAGATAAGGATTCATTACTCCATATAGATCCATTATTGTTAAAAGATTGTACAATTCCTGAATTTAAAAATGCTTATGAAGATTTTCTTCAATATTTTAGAGGTTTTGTTGCATTAACTAATGCAGCTAGAAGTAAATCGACTAAAGATAAATTTTTTAAAAGGATTGTAGATAGATACACATTAAAAGAAATTTCAAATACTGGGTTAGGTTATTCAACGGGAAATACACGTGGAAGAGGTATAAGTGGAGCCTTGTCTATTCAATTAGCAGAAAGCACATACGATATTATAAAAGCAGGAATGACAGATCCTGAAATCTTTTGTCTGATGCAATTAATTGAGGATAATATGGGGCCGGATAGAATCAGTGATATGACTATTTCTATTTTGCATGAACATTTTCTTGCATATACCCAACGTATTAGTGCAGAATTGAAACTGCCGATAAAACTATATAGATATTCATACGATTTATCGTTCAAGGTGCCATTTTATCAAAATAAACCAATACTATTTATTCCGACACAGTTCTTATGCGATTTACCATATGCTATAGACTATGATGATATAGATAGAGTTTGTGATTACAATAATAGATTGAAACAGAAAATAGCAAGTATTATAGGTGTTTGTTGGACAGAATGTCTTAAATATAAGAAATCTGATTGGAAATCTTTAATTTGCAACAATAGAGATTGCTATGATGTTGCAATTGAGTATTTTAAGAAAATTAAGGGAATACCATATGATTTTAATGAAGATAGAAAAGGACAATATAAAGATATATTACTGGCTGAATTATTAAGTAAAGTTCCATTTTTATGCAATATTGAAAAATCTAAAACCATAGAAGAAGAGGTTTATGAACTTTCATTAGCAATGTGTAATCAATTTAAAAGACTTGTAGAAGATTTGCGTCTATCAGAGCTATTATATCGCAAAGGTAGAAAACCAGATGAAACTGATTGGCAACTAATGTTATTTATGGTGGCAGACACATATAGAAATGCTGGACAGTTTGATGTTGCTATTTCTCGCGAGTCTAACCCTGGAGTTGGAGAACTTGATTTTCAAATAACACGTGGTGCAAAAGCAAATACAATTGTGGAAATTAAACGTTCATGTAATAAAGATTTAATGCATGGATATCGGACGCAATTAGCTGCATATATGAAAGCTGAACAAGCTACAAGTGGTATTTTTATGGTTATTGTTGAGGATGACTCTATTGAGAGTATAAAAGCCCAATTAAATGAGGTCAAAAAAGATATGATTGATAAAGGAGAATACATTCCTAAAGTTATATTTATTAATGGGAAACATCAGCCATCTGCCAGTGCCCCCAGTTATAAAAATCCGACATTATAAATATAATGAGAAGGGAGTGTATGGTTCATAACAACACACTCCCTTTTAAATTATTTCAACGAAATCTTATTAGCCGTCTCTCGCTTCTTGGAATTAACCAAATCAGCATAGATTTGAGTGGTGGTGACATTCTTATGCGTCAGCATCTTCGATACAGTGTAAATGTCTGTACCTAAAGAGATTTGGATGACCGCATACGAGTGCCTAAAGCAGTGGAAGGTTATGTGTTTTCTGATTCCGGCTTCGGCTATCCATTGTTTCAAGGGATGATGGGTCATGGAGCGGGTTAAGCCTTTGAAGACTTTTCCGGTACCCCATTCGCCACACAACTCCAGTGCCTCCTGACTGATGGGGAGGGTGGCCTCGGTTTCTGTTTTCTCGGTGCAAATACGGATGTAGTAGCCTTGATCCGGCCCGACTTCAAAATCACGCCAGTCCAGCTTCAGAATATCACTGATACGGAGACCGGTCATGCAGACAAACAGGGAGGCCTGTTTTAAGACTGGAATCTTACACGGAGTAGCGGCCAGTTTCTTGACTTCATCAAGTGTCAGATACTCTTTCTTGACCTCTTTCCATTCGATTTTTTCCAAAAAATCGTTCAAATTCTCACGCAACATCTTCTCTTTATAGGCTATTTTCAGTAAGGCACGGAAAGTCGAATAATAGCCGGCTGCCGAATTACGTGAGATATAAGCATTGGGATGATTGATCTGTTTACATTTGAGCAGGTAATCCCTGAATTTCTCGCACAGTTCCACGGTAACATCACCAAAGGTGCATTTGCCGCTGACAAATTTCTCGAAGTGGTTATACACACAATCCCATTTCTCATATTTTTCCCGTGCCTTTGTCCGGAAGTAGGCGAGGAAATCTACCTTTTGCTTGTTCTTGTCCAGGAACCCGAATTCTTCATTGATAAGCGACTGGACACGGATACAGCGGATTGCCTCTGCCTTGTTTAGCATGTCCTGATTGAACATTCTTTGCTGCTCGTTTTTAGGCTTGGTATAGATATAAATGCCGAGGAATTCCCGGCGACTCATCTTCATCGTGTAAGGATTGCGGATGGCCGGATAATAATCCAGATAAAGAGATATGCGGTCGTTACGCAATGGCTTTTGTCTCAGAGTTACGTTGGTGCATGTAAGTGTCATAGCTATATTGTTTTTTGATTAATACTTGTTTTTGTTGCAAATAAAATAGGTGTTATGATGGTGGTATTTATCACCGGAAAATAACTTTCGGCTCATTCTATCTTTGGAGGCTCAAAGAACTTGTCCAGCTCAGCCCGCAGAATCTTGGTATATTTACCTACCTTGATACGGGGGATATTATGGTATTTCACATAATGGTAGAGTTGATCCCGTGTCAGATTGAATCGCTCCATCGCTTCGGCAATAGTGTAGTATTTTGGCTCTTCTGGAGCAATGAGACCTTTGGCAATGTCCACATGCTTCTTGGAATAGTACACCATGATACCGACCTTCTTCTTGGGAATGGCATTCTTTGATACGAAAGAATAGATGGCCGTCAGCGTCATGCCGAACTTCTTTTGCATGTCTTGCGTGCTGTACCATTCCTTAATTTCAGGATCGGGAGCTTTCTTTGCAAAGTAGTCATCAATATGCTTTTTGCTCCAATAGGTTTTCCCACGGTGAAAGGTTCGTGGAATATTATGTTCCTTAGCGATGTGAAATATCCAGGAATCCTTTACGCCATACTTCTCCTTGACTTCAGCTGTAGTGTAGAAATCATTAATAGAAGGTTTGTCTCTGACCGGAATCTTAAAATCTATAGGCTTATTGAATAAGTTATCAATATCTTCCTTTTTCAATAGAAATTTATATCCAAGTCGGGAGGCTTTTAGTTCACCTCTTTTCAGGTATCCATAAAGAGTAGGTCGGGTTACTCCAATGTATGTGGCAGCTTCTGTGATAGTAAGAATAGGTTTGTCTCTGATTTTTGCAATCGGCTTCTCCTTGATGACTTTTTCGACAACTTGGTTGTTAGCCTTAATAGAAGCCTCACGTTTCTTCTGTTTATACAGAAGGTTTGCACATCTGTGCGAACAACAGGTTGTAGTTGTTTTATGCGCAATGAATTCTTGCTTGCACCACGCACAGATTCGTCTGATTTCAATGTTGCTACTCATGTTATTTCTCCTTATTTCTCCAATATTTTTGTATAACTCCGTAAAATCCCGTAAAATGGCGTAAAAGTTCTCCACGACCTTGCCAACGATAATCCTCAGATTTTCGTGGTGAGGTACACAGGAGGTACAAAAAATGGCGTAAAAAGGCTTAGCAACGGTTATCAACGATACTTGAGCAACAAAAAAGGCGCCCGTAAAGAGCGCCATATTAATCGATTATAATTAATTCAACTATTTGATAATAAGATATTTACTTACCGATGCAAAACCTCTCAAATATATTCCCCAATACCTGGTCTGTAGTGACTTCTCCGACGATATCTGAGAGGTGGAAGATACATTCTCTTAAGTCTTGGGAGATGAAATCTCCGGAAAGATTGGCGGATAAACCTTCCTGGACACGGTGGATGGATTCGAGGGCGTGGGTTAGGGCTTCGTAATGACGGATATTAGTGACGATGACGTCGTTTGAGGACAAAGAGGGAATATGAGCAGCTTGGATCAGAAGATCCTGCAACTTGTCGATATGCTCTCTTTTCTTAGCCGAGATGAAGATCGATTGCACGTTTTCGGGAAGGTCGGTCGGTTTAAACTGGCGATCGGTGAGCAGGTCGGCTTTGTTGAAAACGAGGATCAGCTGTTTACCTTCCGAGCGAGGTAGTATCTTTTCGGATAATTGGGCGATCTGCAAAGAAGCATCGGCTGCATCTATCATCCAAAGGACAATGTCTGCTTGGTCAAGCTTCTGGAAAGTCCGTTCGATACCGATACTTTCGATCGCATCGTGCGTTTCGCGGATGCCGGCGGTGTCGATGAAACGGAAAGTGATCCCTCCGATGTTGATCGTGTCTTCGATGACGTCACGGGTTGTACCGTGGATGTCGCTGACAATCGCTTTGTCTTCATTCAGCAGGACGTTCAGTAGAGTCGATTTTCCGGCATTTGTCTCACCTATGATCGCTACAGGAATGCCATTCTTGATCGCGTTTCCTACACTGAAAGAGTTGGCCAGACGCGATATGACTGTTTCGATATGGGCCGCCAATGTGCTGAGTTCGCTACGGTCGGCGAACTCCAACTCCTCGTGGTCGCTGAAATCCAGTTCCAGTTCCATCAAAGAAGTGATATGCAAAAGTTGTTCGCGCAAGTTCTTTAATTCATGGCTGAAACCACCGCGCATCTGGTTTAATGCCAAGCGGTGTTGACCGGCTGAGGTCGAGGCGATCAAGTCAGCGACCGCCTCGGCTTGGCTCAGGTCCATCTTGCCGTTCATGAAAGCACGTTGCGTATATTCGCCGGGGAGGGCGGAGCGGCAACCTCTTTCAATCAAAAGTTGCATGATTTGTTGCTGGATGTAGACGGAACCGTGGCAGGTAATTTCTACCGTGTCTTCGCCGGTAAAAGAATGAGGTGCGCGGAAAAGGGCGATCAGCACCTCGTCTATGAGCTCTTCACCACGCCTGATACTACCGTAACGCAGTGTATAGGCTTTCTGTGACAGCAGGCCTTTTCCTGCTGTACGCGGTACGAATATCGTGTTGCAGATTGCGATTGCTTCCGGTCCGGAGATGCGGATGACGGCAATCCCCCCGGCTCCGGGGGCAGTTGATACGGCGCAGATAGTATCTTCCATTAGTCTATACAGTTATTAATTCATATTTCTGTGTTCCAAGACCAATCTTTTCAGCATGTTCCAGTCCTGCTTGCCAGTTCGTGTCGGGGTGCATGAGGTGGAATTTGTCGCAACCTTCCAGATGTTCGTGATGCGGAGCGTCTGAAAGGCGGTTACCAGTCTCCAGGATCGGGGCCTTGATCACCATATCGGCACAAGCCTTGTCTAATGCGACCGGATCAAAAGAAGCGGCGATGCCCAGATCTGGCACAATTGCTGCATCATTGTGGTTCCAACAATCACATTCAGGTGAGACATTCATGATAAAGCTGATGTGGAAATTCGGCTTGCCGGACAAGACAGCTTTGGTATATTCGGCGATCTTGTAGTTTAAACGTTCAGACGTGTCGCCTTCACCTATGACGGCTCCGTCGTATTGGCAAAGAGCTACGCACTGGCCACAACCGACACATTTTCCGTAGTCGATTTCTGCTTTATGGAAAGCATTCAAATGAATGGCATCGTGGCGGCAATGCTTGACGCATATATTGCAACCCTTGCAACTTTCGATGTCGATTCTGGGTTGCGATGCCGAGTGAAGTTCAAGTTTTCCACCTACGCTGGCGCATCCCATGCCGAGGTTCTTCAAAGCGCCGCCGAATCCGGTCTGCTCGTGTCCTTTGAAGTGGTTCATAGAAATAATGATATCTGCATCGGCAATAGCGGAACCGATTTTGGGAGCTTTACAATATTCACCGTCGATTTCGATTTCACGGTATTCGGTCCCTTTCAGGCCGTCGGCGATAATCACATCGCATTTGGCGGAAATGGGGTTGAAACCGTTTTCCATAGCACTTTCCAGATGGTCTACTGCATTGGCGCGACGGCCAGAGTACAAGGTGTTGCAATCTGTCAGGAAAGGCTTCGCCCCTAAGTTGCGAAGCAACGTGGCCATCCGGGCTGCATAGTTTGGCCGGATAAAGGCCAGGTTACCAGGTTCGCCGAAGTGGATCTTGATCGCTACAAACTGATTCTGGAAATCAATGTTTGCTATGCCCGCACGTTTTACGAGACGTTCCATCTTGTCCAACAAGTTACTGGACGGGGTCGTACGGAGATTGGTAAAGTAAACTTTAGACGTTTCCATTTGTTTATTGGTTTTTATAGGGACAAAGGTACGAAAAAAACTATTCTTCCTGTAAGTTGTTGGTTTTGTAGATTGGCTTTTATATATTATTTTTGTGTCAAATCAGTTATACTATGGACATGTTTTGGTTAAACCATGAGCAGTTACTTAAAGGCGTAAATCTGGGTTTCCAGCGTTACTTATCCCGACAGGTCAAGTGGGACAGGAGGCTGATCGGTATCTTTGGAGCGAAAGGGGTGGGAAAAACAACGCTTTTGTTGCAGCGTATCAAATTGGCTTATGGCGATTCTCATGAAGCCCTGTATTTGCCTCTCGATAATATATGGTTTCAGGAACGGTGCATGTTGTCCGAAACGGTCAGGCAATTTTATGAAGAGGGGGGCAGGCATCTTTTTCTAGATAATGTCCATCGATATGGTAGCTGGGTACAGGCGATAGAGTGTTTACACGACGATTATCCTGATATGCAGATAGTGTTTGCTGCACCTTTGCTGGTTGAAGGAGAGAAGACGGAGATGCCTTTTGACGGGAAAGGCGATTGGTATACGTTGCATACCATGTCGTTCCGTGAATATTTGTCCTATGAAGGTGCGCTAGATCTCAAACCGGTCCCATTGGACGAACTTTTGCTTAACCATGCGGAAGTGACGCAACAGGTGATGGATGAAGTAAACATAGTCCCCATTTTCCGGAATTATCTGGAACATGGTTGCTATCCTTTTTATTGGGAAGATCCGGATGCCTTCAACTTCCGTTTGCAGGATTTGGTGCGAGATTCGATCGATGTGGACCTTCCCGCCATTCGACAGATGAATAATGCCATGTTCCGGAAGATGAAACAATTGCTGATTCAACTTGCCCAAGAAGCTCCGGAATTTCCCCGCATGCAGGCTTTGACATCCAAATATGAGGCGGATAATACACATATACACCGGTTATTGGGTTATATAAAAGAGATAGGGGTGCTCCGCATTCTACAAGTCAGAAAAGAAGACGGCACGCTGGCCCGTTCGTATCGCTCTTTCCTGGCGAACACGAATCTGATGGCAAGTCTTTTCCGGGAGATGGAGCGGGTTTACGTGGGTGAGACGTTTTTCGTCGATCAGATGTCTAATTGCGGGACTGTGGAGCTTTTGCATAATGGAGATTATCGTGTGAATGAAAAGTACACGTTCATGATCGGTGATCCGTTGATGGATTATGAGCGTATCAAGAATGTGGAAAATGCGTTTGCCGCTATACACGGACAGCCTAAAAGTGTAGGAAACAAAATACCTGTCTGGGCACTCGGTCTTTGTTATTGATTGATTTTGTCATCAACTAAATATGTAAGCTATGTTGGAAAATATGAAAAACAGACGGACGATCCGTAAATATACGACTCAGGACATTCCGGATGCTTTGTTGAATGAATTGCTGGAGGTTGCTGCCCGTGCATCCAATACGGGGAATATGCAACTGTATAGTGTGGTCATTACCCGCGATAAGGCAAATAAGGAAAAGTTGGCTCCTGCCCATTTCAATCAGCCGATGATTACGGCGGCTCCGGTCGTGCTCACCTTCTGTGCCGATGCTAACCGTTTTGTAAAATGGGCGGAGCTGCGCGATGCAGTGGCCGGTTTCGATAATTTCCAGACTTTTATCGCTTCGACTATCGATGCGATGCTGTTTGCCCAAAGTTTCTGTACGGCAGCAGAGGAAAAAGGATTGGGAATCTGCTATTTGGGAACGACGGCTTATAACGCAGATAAGATTATCGATGCCTTGTCGCTTCCACGCTTGGTTGTCCCTATCGTGACAGTCACGGTCGGCTATCCCGACGGAATGCCTGAACAGGTGGAACGCTTGCCACTCGGAGCGGTGGTTCACCAGGAGGTTTATACGGATTATACGTCAGCTTCTATCGATGCCTTATACCACGATAAGGAAGAGTTGGAAGTAAATAAACAATTTGTACGGGAGAATGATAAGAAAACATTGGCCCAGGTATTTACGGATGTACGTTATACGAAGGCCAACAATGAATATTTCTCCGACGTATTATTGAAAGTCTTGAAAGGGCAAGGCTTTTTGTAACCCTATGCGTTGTGGTTGCTAACCCTATGCTTTAACCTGCGTAACCCATAGGGTTAGCAACTGTAATGCATAGCTTTCTTTTAGATCCGGTCCAATACCGTTTCGATCAGGCCGGTCATGGAACCTTTGTATTCGGTATTCATGTCTTGGGCTACCCGACCGGCAATGATGCAGCACACGGTCATGGCACGATGTCCCATCAAGGCGGACAGTCCGGCGAGGGACGAACTTTCCATTTCGAAGTTGGTAATCCGGCTATCGTTGAACTCGAAAGCTTCTATTTTACGGTTCAGTTCCGGATCGGCGAGCGGCAAGCGGAGCTTGCGGCCTTGCGGACCGTAGAAGCCGTTGGCTGCAATCGTTACTCCCCGGATAATATCGTCTTGTGTGATCTGCTTGACCAGGGATGGATCGGCGGAAACGACATAGGGCTGGATACCGCTTAGCTTCCATTTCAATTGTCTCATCAGTTCTGATTCGAAAGCCTTGTCGCGCACTTTCTCGGAGTCGGCATAAAAATACAGAACTCCGTCGAACCCGATTGATTTTCCTGCTGCCACATAGGTCCCGACAGGAACAAACGGTTGCAATCCTCCTGAAGTGCCGACACGTACCATTGTCAGTTGCCGAAATATCGGTTTGATGGTACGAGAAGCAAAGTCGATGTTTGCCAAAGCGTCCAGTTCATTCAGGACGATGTCGATATTGTCGGTTCCGATGCCGTGTGAAAGTGTTGTGATGCGCTTCCCTTTGTAAGTGCCGGTGATGGTATGGAATTCACGGCTCGACACTTCACATTCTTTCGTATCGAAGTAGGAAGCGACGGTGTTTACGCGATCGGGGTCGCCGACCATGATGATCTTGTCGGCGAGCTGTTCCGGTTTCAGATGCAGGTGAAAGCAACTGCCATCGGGATTAATGATAAGTTCGGAAGGTGCGATCATTTGATTTTAGGTTTATGATTTCAGGTTTATGATTTCAGATTTATGATTTATGTGTTGATGATAAATCATAAATCTGAAATCATAAATCCTTGTTAGTCTTTTAATGGTTTCGAAGGTGCATTTGACGGTTTGGCGATTGCCTCACGCATGCTGGTATCTGCTTCGATATTCTTCATCTTATAATAGTCCATGATACCCAAATTGCCATTACGGAAAGCTTCAGCCATGGCCTTGGGAACTTCGGCTTCGGCTTCGATAACCTTCGCACGGGCTTCCTGTGCTTTGGCTTTCATCTCCTGTTCGACGGCAACGGCCATGGCACGGCGTTCTTCAGCTTTTGCCTGGGCGATATTCTTGTCGGCTTGAGCCTGGTCCATTTGCAGATAAGCTCCGATGTTCTTGCCTATGTCGATATCAGCGATGTCGATGGACAAGATTTCAAATGCAGTCCCTGCATCCAGACCTTTGCGGAGAACCAGCTTGGAGATGGAATCCGGATTTTCCAGCACGCTTTTATGATTTTCAGATGAACCGATAGAGGATACGATACCTTCGCCGACACGGGCCAGAATCGTTTCTTCGCCGGCACCTCCGACTAATTGCTTGATGTTGGCACGAACCGTCACACGTGCTTTGGCGATCAGCTGGATACCGTCTTTAGCGACGGCTGTAACGGGAGGTGTGTCGATGACTTTCGGGTTGACCGACATTTGCACGGCTTCAAATACATCACGTCCTGCCAGGTCGATAGCGGTTGCCATCTGGAAAGGAAGGTCAATATTCGCTTTCGATGCGGAAACGAGGGCATGGACAACCTTTTCGACATGTCCGCCTGCCAGGTAGTGTGCTTCCAGTTCGTCACGGGTTAGCGTTTTCAGACCTGCTTTGTGGGCTTCGATCATGGCGCGGGTGATGACATAAGGCGGCACGTTACGGATACGCATCAGGAAGAGCTGTATCAGTGAGATGTTGACACCTGAAACTTTTGCCGAGATCCACAGAAGGAACGGCACATAATAAAAGAAAATTACCAGCAGCAATATCGCTGCTCCCAAAAGGGCGAGGGGTACAAAGGTCATTTCCATGTGAGTAGAATTATGATTTATGAATTATGATTTATTTTTCAATTTTTAATTTTCACGATTACATTGTAGCCATCGACGCGTATTACCTCGACCGGCGTGTTTTCATCAATCAGCTCGTCCATCGATTTGGCTTCTACGGTGATCCCGTTAATGCGGGCCTTCCCGATTGGGGCGAGGCGTGAAAGTGTCAACCCTTCGTCGCCCGGCACGATTCCCAAGTCGCGGCTGGATACCAGCTTGGAATCGATGTCGGTTTTCAAAGCCACCCGGTTGAAGGATTTGGAACGCAACAACCAGACGAAAGAGGCCGCGAACACAAGCAATGATATCGCCAACGTTACATTTCCCACCGGCGTACTGACCGAATAGGCATAGAACAGGCCACCGGCAGCAAAAAGGAATCCTCCGACACCGGCAACTGTGATACCCGGTAACATAAATATTTCCAGCAGGATAAGCACAATGGCTACAACCATTAGGAAGGCGATAATAAGCGTTTCGAATATCATAGAGACTTGTTTTATCGTTTGTTTTTCAGATAATTGATTTCGGCATTACGAGCTTTCTTCTCCAACTCGCCGGGCTGTTCCAACAAGGCGTTCAGTTGCTCTTCTGCTTGCAGGATGGTTGGCTTCAGTTGCTCTTTGCGGGCCTTGTTGCCTTCGGCGTAAGAGACGCGCAGGCCGTCGAGTTTTTCATTCAGCTCTTTGATCTGTTTGTTCAAGGCAACCACCTTTTCGTAGTAGCCCTTAGCTTCGGGGCTATTGATGTCATCCAGTTTGTAATAGACAATATTATTACCGATGATAAATTCAAAATCCTTTTCGATCTTTTTCTCTCCATAAGGTATTTCTGTGTGCGACAGACGAATCAGGTCGGCATAGTCGGAACTTTCTTTCCAGGAATCTCGGATAGCAGTGATCGCTGCACGGGCGCGTTTCACTTCTATGTCTTCGCTCTCCACCCGTTTATGCTCTGGATTCGGGATGAAGAGATAGACACAGGCTTTTCCTTCCGGCTGGAAACGATCGGATACAAACCATCCCAATCCTTTCACTTCATCGAAGACCATCATATAATCATTGTAGGGCGAATTGAACGGCATGCCCAACTGCTCTGGAGCCAGATAAGTGTCGGAATTGATGTTGTAGCGGGTGACGAAGAGGTCATAACCGCCAATCGAACCGTTCCCTTTGGAAGAATAATAGATCGTGGCGCCATCGGAAAGGACGAACGGGTAGTTGTCATCGTCATTGCTGTTGATGTTCATCGGTAATTGTTTCTCGTCCCCCCATTCGTCCATAAGCATGGACTGGGTAAAAAGGCAATAACGGTCGCCGTCTGTCGAATGAGCATAGTAAATCTTGTCGCCTTTCTGGTTCTTGTAGACGGTCGAGCTCACTGGCTCGTTTGTCTGGAAAAAATCTTTGTAGGAATCAAGTGTGCCGCTTTCTTCGCTTAGGATATAGGCGGAAAGGAAATCGTCTTTGTCCACGACCAAGCTATCTATGATCTGAACATCTTCCACCTTTTCCATCATGCGTTGTGCATTGTTTGCCAAGTCGAGCTTGGTTTCGAACGATTGCGGATCCTGCTTTTTCTTTGCCAGCAGGTTGATATATTCTTCCAGCATTTCTCCGGCTTCGTCGAAACGATAGGTCTTGTAGTAGACTTCGGACATATAACGGTATGCTTCTTGTACTTTGCGTTTGACAGCTACTTTCAAATGCTTTTCCGCACCGGTCAGATCACCGGTCTCGTAGCAGCAGACACCATACCAATGATTATAGGAGGAATTGCTTGGCGCTTGTTTGACCAGCTTTTCAAAGGCAGGTTTGGCTTCCGCGTACTTACCTTCATTGTATAATTTTTTTGCTTCAGCCAGACTTTGTGCGTGCAGCCCGCCGCAGAGTAACGTGATTCCTATTGTGTAAAACAGTTTATTAGATAACCAATTCATTGATTTATGATTTATGATTTTGATTTTAGATTTATAATCCATAAATCTAAAATCATTACTTTTGTGTCCGATTACAAAAATAGGAATTAAAATCAAGAATCAAAACCCTTATTTTTTTATTCTTAATTTTTAATTCTTAATTAATAAAGTATGGCAAAGTTGACAGAAGAGGAACTCCTGTTTCGTAAAGTAGAAGAGAAAGTCAAGAAGGCGATATTCGAATATGGTCTGATTGTGGATGGTGACCGTATATTGATCGGATTGTCGGGGGGAAAAGATTCGTTGGCGTTGGTGGACTTGCTCGGACGCCGTTCCAAGATATTCCGGCCTCGGTTCGAGGTGATCGTGACGCATATCGTGATGTCAAATATCCCTTATCGTTCGGATATTGACTACCTGAAAAGCCGGGCAGATGAGCACGGCCTTTCCTTTTTCGTGCATGAGACGAGCTTCGACGCTTCGACCGATACCCGCAAGTCTCCTTGTTTCCTTTGTTCTTGGACGCGGCGGAAAGCCTTGTTCGATATTGCAAAGAGGCATGGTTGCAACAAGATTGCCCTCGGGCATCATCAGGACGATATTCTCGAAACCCTTCTGATGAACATGATCCACCAGGGAGCGATCGGAACGATGCCACCGCGCCTAAAGATGGATAAGTTCGATATGGAGATTATCCGCCCCATGTGTCTGGTGGAGGAGAAAGATTTGACCCGGATTGCTGTGTGGAGAGGATATCGGAAACAGATCAAGAATTGCCCGTACGAATCCGGCTCCAGCCGTTCGGATATGAAGGAGGTACTGTCGCGTCTAGAGGCGATCAACCCTGAGGCGCGCTATAGCCTTTGGAGCAGTATGTCGAATATTCAGGAGGACTATCTTCCTAAAATCATAAATCATAAATCATAAATCATCTCATGCAAGGATTTTATACTATTCTGTTATTGGTCGCATCCAATATCTTTATGACGTGTGCTTGGTACGGACATTTGAAGATGAAGCAGCAGTTTAGTTGGTTCGAGCATCTGCCGTTGATCGGTGTTGTCTTGTTCAGCTGGTTTTTAGCGTTTTTTGAATATTGTTTTCAAGTCCCGGCAAACCGGATGGGTTTCCGTGATAATGGCGGGCCTTTTAACCTGATCCAATTGAAGGTGATCCAGGAGGTGATTACGCTGGTTGTCTTTGTCGGTTTTAGTTCGATTGCCTTCAAAGGCGAATCGTTTAAGTGGAACCATGCGCTGGCTTTCCTGTTTCTGGTGGCGGCAGTTTATCTTGTGTTTAAGAAATAAGATTTTAGTATCACTTCAAATCAGGACGAGACAGTGATAGAGAAGTTTGGGATTAGTGATAGGGTAAAAAACGTCCTGTGTCACAAGCGGGTGTTGAGGGTGGCGTCTAAATAGCACAGTATCGCCTCCTTTTCATCCGGATGGAACCATCGGATGTCGGTATCCCGTTTGAACCAGGTCATTTGTTTGCGAGCGTAAACACGAGAGTTGCGTTTTATCTTTTCAATGGCGAAATCTAATGTCCATTCGCCATCCAGGTATTTGAACAGCTCTTTGTAGCCGACAGTGTTGAGGGAGTTCAATTTGCGGAAAGGATAAACGCGGCGTGCTTCTTCCAGCATGCCGTCGGCCATCATTTGGTCTACGCGGCGGTTGATGCGATCGTAAAGTTCTTCACGGTCGCGGGTAAGTCCTATCTGGATGATCCGGAACGGCCGTTCTTTTCGGGTGTTGGTACGGAAGGAGGAATAGGGTTTGCCGGTCATGCGGCAGATTTCAACGGCATGGATTACGCGTTTGTAGTTGTTTCTATCTACTTCATTATAATGTATAGGGTCTGTTTCCTTTAACTCGGCAAGGATAGGGGAGAGACCCTCTTCTTCAAATTGCTTGTAGATGGCGGTTCGGATTTCGGGGGTGACGGTGGGGATATCGTCGATCCCTTTTGTGACGGCATCGATATACATCATGCTACCACCTGTCATAACGACAGTCGGATGTGTCTGGTGGAGTTCCCTGAGTAGAGACATCACATCTTCCTCGAAACTGCTTGCGCTGTAATAATCGGTGAGTGACAATGTGCCGACCATATAATGGCGTACACGTGCCATCTGTTCAACCGTAGGAGCGGCTGTGCCTATCGGAAGGTCTTTGTAAAGCTGACGGGAGTCGGAAGAAATGATCGGAGAACCGAAATGCTCTGCTACACGCAGACTCAGTTCTGTCTTGCCGACTCCTGTCGGCCCCAATAATATGACAAGAGAGTTCATTAATCAAAAGCGCTCGTCGTCGTATGGGTTATCCATCGGTCCGTCGCCAAGCCCGTCGAAACCTTCTTTATCGAGTTCGTCGATATCGTATTCGGAATCGCCGTAGAAATCTTCACCTATTTCGGTGTTACCTGTTTTGGCGTCCATTTCGTCGAACGACATGATCTGAACAGGTGCTTCGCCGATAGATTTGCTGCATACGGCTTTGTCCAGATCTTTGCCTGGGATGATTTCACGGAGTTCCATGAAGAAAGCGCGTTCAGTCATATAATCGAAGACAAAAAGCAACTTCTGGTGTTCGTCTTCCAGAAGCTCTTCCAGACGTGTATCTTCCATTATATAATTGTCTACTTCGGAAGAAGTATCCATTTCAACCAATGTGATTTCCGTATTCTTGCTCCAGTCATCATCACAGATGAAGAAAGAACACATCTGGTCTTTTGTATACCCTACAGAATCCATAATGGCATTGTACAAATCCAGAAATGTTGCTTCTGAGTCGATCTTGATCTCACGTTTGAAGTCGTCAACTTCATCTGATAGAATTAAAAATCTAAATACCATAGTCGTTATTAGTTTTTTGTTGGTTCAAAAGTAGTAAAAAAAACAATGTGGCAATAAAATAATGTGCCAATATACCCCATAAAATTCATTCTTTCATTGGTACATTGGCACATTTTCAAATTGGCATATTATTTATTCATCGATCGAACCTCTGACGATACCGCGCTGGGATGATTTGATGAAGTTCAGAATCAGATCCCGTTCTTCACTAGGTTCGTATTCGGTTTCGATGGCTTTCAGGGCTTCCGTATTGTTGAGGCCGCGTGTATAAAGCGTACGGTAGATATCTTGGATCAAGAATACTTGGCTGTTGGTAAATCCGCGACGGCGTAATCCTACGATATTGATACCACAGTACACGATCGGATCACGTCCGATCAGGGTATAAGGAGGAATATCTTTGCCGATCCGGGAACCGCCTTGTATCATGACGTGCTTGGATATACGGGAGAACTGGTGAACCAGGCTACCACCGCTAACGATGGCGAAGTCGTCGATCTCTACTTCTCCGGCTATCTGTGAAGCATTGCCGATAATGATATTATCTTTCAGCAAGCAATCATGGGCAATATGGGAATAGGCCATAATCAGGCAATTGTTGCCGACAACGGTTTTGCCTTTGGAGGCTGTTCCGCGATTGACGGTCACGCATTCGCGGAGAATGGTGTTGTTTCCGATTTCGGCAGTTGTAATTTCTCCTTTAAATTTCAGGTCTTGAGGGATACCGGCAATAACGGCTCCGGGAAATATCTGGCAATTATTGCCGATCCGGGCACCGTCTAAAATAGTCGCGTGCGAATAGATACGACAGTTGTCACCGATCACGACATCTTTTTCGATTACAGCGAAAGGGTCGACTGTTGTATTCTGACCGATTTTAGCTTCGGGATGAACGACTGCTAAAGGGGATATGTTCATAATGATTTATGATTTATTATTTATGATTTCAGATGTATGGTTTATCGTATCATGTCGTTACCATAAGTCATACATCTGAAATCATAAATCATTGATTTATTTATTCTTTACGATTTGTGCCATAAATTCGGCTTCGCTAACGAGCTTATCGCCTACGAATACATATCCTTTCATGGTTGAAATACCACGACGGATGGGAGCCAGCAACTCCAAACGGAGGATCAGCGTATCGCCCGGAACGACTTTCTGGCGGAACTTAACGCCGTCGATCTTCATGAAATAAGTGGAATAGCGTTCCGGTTCGTCTACCGAATTCAGAACGAGCAATCCACCGGTCTGGGCCATCGCTTCAACTTGCAGTACGCCCGGCATAACCGGTTCCTGGGGAAAATGACCTGTAAAGAAAGGTTCGTTGCTCGTGATGTTTTTCACACCTACGATATAGTTACCGCCGATTTCGATGATCTTGTCAACCAACAGGAACGGGTAACGATGCGGGAGCAGTTCGCGGATACGGTTGATATCCATTACCGGAGTGCTGTTCGGATCATAGACGGGAGCCTGAACTTCGTTCTGTTTGATGTCCTTGCGGATCATGCGTGCCAACTGGTTGTTGATCTTATGTCCCGGACGGGTAGCGATTACGCGGCCCCGGATCGGTTTGCCGATCAATGCCAGGTCACCGATCACATCGATCAGCTTGTGGCGTGCCGGCTCGTTGTCGAATACCAGCGGTTTATTGTTGATGTAGCCCAGGTCTTGTACGTCCTTATGCGGGATAGACAGCTTGTCGGCAAGATTGTCGAGCACCTCCTGCGATACTTTTTGGTCATAGATGACGATCGCATTGTCGAGGTCACCACCTTTGATCAGGTTATTCTGCAACAACATCTCTACTTCGCGGACAAACACGAATGTGCGGGAAGCAGCCAATTCTGTCGGGAATTCACTCAGGTCGTTCAGCGTGGCGAACTGGTTGGAAAGCACAGACGAATTGAAGGAAATCAAAACATTGACGCTAAACTTGTCGTCCGGCAGGATAATGAGGGAAGAACCAGTTTCTTCATCCTTGACTTCGATCTTATGCTTTACGATATAGTAATCTTTCGGTGCGTTTTGCTCCACGACACCGGCTTTCTGAATCTCTTCACTGAAAAAACGGGAACTGCCGTCGAGAATCGGGAATTCGGGTGCATTCACCTCTATCAGGCAGTTATCTATTTCGTAGGCATATAAAGCTGCCATCGCATGTTCAATGGTGCTTACTTGGATTCCGTTTTTGGAAAGTACGGTTCCTCTCTGGGTCCCGGCTACGTTTTCAGCAACGGCATCGATTACAGGTTCTCCTTCCAGGTCAACACGTTTGATTTTATATCCATGATTTTCGGGTGCAGGGTGGAAAGTAATCTGGATATCCAAGCCTGTATGCAACCCTTTTCCTTGCATAGAGAAACTCGTGGCAAGCGTCTTCTGTTTCTGCATACGATCTATATGATTTATGATTTATAATTTATGATTTGTTCATTGGCCATTGTGCGCATTGTCAATAGCCGATTTTAGTCGTTCTATCTCACGTTGCATCTGTCCCATCTGGCGATACATATCCGGCAGGCGGTTGAAGATTGCGCTGGAACGCATAAACGCCTTTGCGTTGATAGCCGGAGCACCTAACAGGGTTGCCGGTTCTTTTACATCGCTGATCACGCCGCATTGTGCACCGAATACCACATGGTCCGCCACATGGATATGTCCGGATAACCCGGCTTGGCCTCCGAACATGCAATGGCTGCCGATCTTTACGGAACCCGCAATGCCCACCTGGGCTGCCATGACCGTGTTTTCGCCGACTTCCACGTTGTGAGCAATTTGTACCAGATTGTCCAGTTTGACACCCCGACGGATGATGGTCGAGTCCATAACGGCACGGTCTATCGTGGTATTGGCCCCGATTTCGACATCGTCTTCCAGTACGACATTACCCAACTGGGGGATCTTCTTGTAGTTATCGCCTTCTGGAGCGAAACCGAAACCGTCCGACCCGATCACGCTTCCGGCATGCAGAATGCAGTTGTTGCCGATTACGCAGCCGTTGTAGATGGTCGCGTGCGGATAGACCGTACAGTTATCGCCAATGGTCACATGGTCGCCGATATAAGCGTGCGGATAAATGCGGCTGTTCTTGCCGATCTTCACGTCTTCGCCGATGTAGGCGAAGTTGCCGACATAACATCCTTCGCCGACCGTTGCCGAACCGGCGATGAACGCCGTAGCGTCTATACCCGCTTTTTTGACATTGGCCTGTTCCACCATATTCAACAGTATGGCGAGCGAAGCATAAGCATTGGCAACCTTGACCAATGTGGCTTTTACCGGTTCGGCGGGAGTGAAATCATTGTTTACTAAAACAATGCTTGCTTCAGTTTGGTAGATAAAATGTTCATATTTGGGGTTTGCCAGAAAGGTCAATGTCCCCGGTTTACCTTCTTCTATCTTTGAGAAGTTGTTGACTTTCACTTCAGGATCGCCTTCGACGGTTCCACCTAAAACGCTCGCTATTTGTTGGGCTGAAAACTCCATTACTTAATCTTATTATATGTATTTCAAATGCAACTGCCCGGACTTGCTTCAAGGCAGTTTGCAAAAATGGTGAAAATTATTGGGATAGCCTATGCTTTACAGGGAATAATTCCTTTATCATGCAGATATCCTGCCATTTCGCGTTGTACGGCTTGGGCTGCTTCACGCGCTGCGGCGGCAAAATTCTCCGTTTTGTCTGCATATATGATAGCACGGGAAGAGTTTACCAGTAATCCGCACTGGTCGTTCATGCCGTACTGAGCCACTTCGGCGAGGCTTCCGCCCTGTGCGCCTACGCCCGGAACCAGCAGGAAGTGGTTGGGAGCGTGTTTGCGGATATCCAGGAACATTTTTCCCTGGGTAGCGCCTACCACATACATCATCTGTTCGTCTGTAGCCCAATCCTGCGACTTTTTCAATACCTTTTCGAACAGCCGTTCGCCGTTGGCATCTTCCGTCAACTGGAAATCGTGCGAGCCTTTGTTGGAGGTCAGTGCCAGCAGGATCACCCAGGCTTCCTGATAGATCAGGAACGGTTTCACGCTGTCTTCACCCATATACGGAGCGACCGTTACGGCATCCACCTTGATATGGTCGAAGAAAGAACGTGCATACATTTCGGAAGTGTTTCCGATGTCCCCGCGCTTTGCATCTGCAATGATAAACTGGTCGGGATAGTTTTCACGCAAGTAAGCGACAGTCTTTTCGAACGACAGCATCCCTTTTACGCCTAAACTTTCATAGAAGGCCAGGTTCGGTTTATAAGCCACGCAGTAATCGGCTGTCGCGTCGATAATCGCTTTGTTGAATGCGAAGATCGGATCTTCTTCTGACAATAGATGCTGCGGGATCTTCTTTATATCTGTATCGAGCCCCACGCAAAGGAAGGACTGCTTCTTCTTGATGTTTTCGAATAATTGCTGCTTGTTCATGTTGTTACGTGTAAAAAATTAGTCTAAAAATGATGTTATAGTTCAGACTCTTTCAGTCGTTCAGCGTTCTCGGCCACGATCAGTTGATCGAGGCATCCTTGTATATCCCCATCCATAAAGGCTGAAAGATTATAAATCGTGTAGTTGATGCGATGGTCGGTGATGCGTCCCTGCGGATAATTGTAGGTACGGATCTTCGCCGAGCGGTCGCCGGTGGAAACCATCGTCTTACGTTTGTTAGCAATGTCATCCAGATATTTCTGGTGTTCCTTGTCATATATAAACGAACGCAGGCGCGTGAGGGCGCGTTCCTTGTTCTTCGGCTGGTCGCGCGTTTCGGTACATTCGATCAGGATTTCTTCGCTTACGCCTGTATTCGGGTTCTTCCAGACATAGCGCAGGCGGACGCCTGACTCGACCTTGTTTACGTTCTGCCCTCCGGCTCCACCCGAACGGAACGTGTCCCATTTGATTTCGCCTTCGTTGATTTCCACGTCAAATTCGTCTGCTTCGGGGAGGACGGCAACGGTTGCTGCCGATGTATGCACGCGTCCTTGTGTTTCGGTAGCCGGCACGCGTTGTACGCGATGTACCCCCGATTCGTATTTAAGGGTCCCGTACACCTTTTCTCCGCTCACGGTAAAGATGATTTCCTTGAAACCGCCGGCCGCTCCTTCACTACAACTGGACAGGGCCACTTTCCAGCCTTTCATCTCGCAATACTTCACGTACATGCGATACAGGTCTCCGGCAAAGAGTGCGGCTTCGTCACCGCCCGTTCCGCCACGTATTTCGACAATGGCGTTTTTGTCGTCCTGCGGGTCGGCCGGTACGAGGAGCAGCTTGATCTCCTCTTCCAGTTCCGGAATGCGCGCTTCGCAGGCAGCCGCTTCTTCGCGGGCTATTTCTCTCATCTCCGGATCGGTTTCGGCCATCATCAGGCGGGCCTCTTCCAAGCCGTTGAGACATTGCATATATTCCTTACGGGCTTTTATGATTTCGTTCAGCTCCTTATATTCTTTCGTGAGCTTGACGTATCTTTTCTGGTCAGCGATGACGTTCGGGTCCGTGATGAGTGTCGATACCTCTTCGAAGCGCGATACCAATCCGTCCAGTTTCTCTAATAGCGTGTTATTCTCAGCCATATATGAACTCACCGAACTCGCTTTTAATAATCAGTTCCTTCTTGTCGCTTTCTTCTACACGGCCGACAACTTGTGCGTCGATATTGAATGATTTGCTGATGGCAATCACTTCTTCCGCATGCTCAGGAGAAAGGTAGACTTCCAGGCGATGTCCCATATTGAACACTTTGTACATCTCGTCCCAGGCCGTACCGCTCTGTTCCTTGATCGTCTTGAACAGTGGGGGAACGGGGAACATATTGTCCTTGACCACACGGCAATTGTTTCCGATGAAGTGCATTACCTTGGTCTGTGCGCCGCCTGAGCAGTGTACCATACCATGGATATTCGGGCGCAAGGCATCCAATAGCTTTTTGACTACCGGCGCATAGGTCCGCGTGGGAGAAAGCACCAGCTTGCCTGCGTTCAGCGGCGATCCCTCTACAGGGTCGGTCAGCTTCAAGCCACCGCTGTAAACCAGTTCGTCGGGGACAGCCTTGTCGAAGCTTTCCGGATATTTTTCTGCCAGGTATTTGGCAAAAACGTCGTGGCGCGCACTGGTTAGCCCGTTGCTGCCCATGCCTCCGTTATATTCTTTCTCGTAAGTGGCCTGTCCGAAAGAAGCCAGCCCGACGATCACGTCGCCCGGACGGATGTTCGCATTGTCGATCACGTCGGCACGTTTCATGCGGCAGGTAACCGTGCTGTCGACGATGATGGTACGGACCAGGTCGCCTACATCGGCCGTTTCGCCGCCTGTAGCATAGCATCCGACTCCCATTTCGCGAAGTTCGGCCAGCAGTTCGTCAGTCCCGTTGATGATGGCGGAGATCACTTCACCCGGAATCAGCAGCTTGTTGCGTCCGATGGTGGAGGAAACCAATATGTTATCTACGGCGCCCACGCACAGCAGGTCGTCGATATTCATTATCAAAGCATCTTGCGCGATACCTTTCCATACGGACAAGTCTCCGGTTTCTTTCCAGTACATATAAGCCAAAGATGACTTGGTTCCGGCTCCGTCGGCATGCATGATGTTGCAATATTCAGGATCGCCTCCCAGAATGTCGGGAATGATCTTACAGAATGCTTGGGGAAAGATTCCCTTGTCGATGTTCTTTATTGCGTTGTGAACATCTTCTTTCGAAGCGGATACACCGCGTAGATTATAACGTTGGTCACTCATTGTTTTTGTGAATTTGTCTGCAAAGATACTATTTTTTGTCTTACTTATCTAAGTTTTAGCACATCTCCTTCTTCCGGAATATAATCTTTGTGCTTTTTATTCATCTTATATAAGCTCTTGATCTGTATTCCGTATTTCTGTGCGATGCTGTGCATGGATTCGCCTACCTGTACGACATGGTCATAATTCGGCTTGTCTGCTTTCTTCTTTTTCTTTTCCAGGTAAACGATGTCATTTTTCTGTAACGGAAAATCTTCCGGCACCTCGTTGTATTTCTTCAGGTCTTTTACCCGGAAGCCGAGACTGGCGGCTATGTCGTCGAAGCTGTCTTTGCCGTTGGAATAGACATACAGCAGGCCGTTTGTACGGTAGACTGTATAGCGGGAGATGTGTGCCGGTTGCTTGTCTGACTTTTTACGGCCTTTTGCCGTGTCATACCGGTACAGGTCATAATCTTCGATCAGCTTGATCAGCCGGTTGGCGTAGGCTCGGTCTGTTGCGTATCCGCATTTTTGCAAACCTCTTGCCCAACCTTTATAGTCGGTTATTTTCAGTTTGAACAGAGAGGCATAACGGGGACGGTCGACCAGAAAACGGGCGTGGTCTTCGTAAGACTGTTCCGGATTCTTATATTTGCGGAAACATTCTCCGCGCAGGTCATCGTCGTGATAGACACGCCCACCCCTCCAGTCGGAATGACATTTGATGCCGAAGTGGTTGTTCGATTTGCGTGCCAGCTCGCTTCGCCCGGCTCCCGACTCCAATAACCCTTGTGCAAGCGTGATACTTGCAGGGATACGGTACTTTTTTTGATGCTGGATCGCTAAACTGCTGTATTGTTTGATATACTTTTCGTATGCCGGCACTTTCCGTTGGCTGGCTCCGAGTGCCGTTCCGGTAACGGACAGCACCAACAACAGGGAAAGGATTCGTAATGTTAATCGCATGACTGATTCGTTGTATGTAATTATATTTAACGGCAAAGATAATTAATTTGTTTTACATCATTGTCATAGTCTTGTGGCGGGGGTGGGGTGGGAGGCTGCATTATAATTGGGCAGATATGGATCATAAATGATGATTGGTCACCATGTTATTTATAAATAAGGATTATGCGGATTTCCGATTCGGCTTCACCTGTCTTTGAAACCTTTTGATTGTTATGGGGTACATGGGTGAAGGTAAACATCCGGACTGCCTTCACCTCAGGATTTTGCCTTCACCATGTCTCGTCCTGATTTTGGTTGACTGTGTATTAAAAAAATCCTGTTATAGGTTGT
>ERZ773242.259-NODE-259-length-66238-cov-6.526298_pt1 | contig 66238 bp, 56 predicted proteins | sample MGYA00511077_ERZ773242 | MGnify/ENA primary metagenome ERZ773242 (study PRJEB29015, sample SAMEA2737754) | human gut metagenome | biome: human gut; feature: human-associated habitat; material: faeces | place: China | collected 2012 ... | reverse complement strand
GGGGGGGTGCTTTACCAAATTCATTAATAATATTTACTACATATTTTTATGTGGATATGTTATACTATAGCGGTATAGAGTGGCTGGAAAGGATGGCCACATCATGAAAAGAAAAAGAAAAAATAAGTCTTTACGGAATGTAAGTATCTTTAAACTTAACAATTCCTTCGATCTAATCTCAGATTGTGTGATACCTCATACAGATTTTTCCCCTAATCAAGTAGTGCAAGCAATAAACTATAAAAACAGAATCGTCATTAAACCATATAAAAAATCTGAATAAATAGTCAAAGAAGCCACTCTATATAAAAATATGGAAACATAAAAACGAAAAAATATAAAAATATTAAAATATAAAAATGTTTTTATATTGACATTAGAAAAAATAGTCGGTATGATGAAAGGGTGAAGGATATGATACAAATAAGATGCTATAATGTAATGTTCATTTTAAAATGTAAGAATGAGTCCGAATACTATAAAATTGAGTGTTTCGGAAAACGGCTGCAGCATGAAACTATAAGGATGACGGATATTTTTAAATGGTGTAATATACAGCATATACAGTATCGCACGTACTTTATTTACAGAAAGGATTTTCCATTAAGCGCAAATCTCTGGAACTTGTATACATATATCAGAGGAAGCATAGAACAATATCTTAACAAATATGAGGAGGAAAAAATATGATATTCGCAATTGCGAACCAAAAAGGCGGCGTATTGAAGACTACAACAACTTATAATGTTTCGAAGGCTTTGGCCGAAGCAGGAAAGTGTGTATTAATGGTTGATTTGGATAGCCAGGCCAGTTTAACTATTTCGACGGGGCATGAGCCGTCAGAATATCAGAATACAATCTGTGATCTTCTGAAAAAACGCCCAGAAAATGTAGAAAAATGTATCTATAATATAGCTGAAAACTTAGATCTAATACCATCCATTATTGATTTGGCATCTCTGGAGATGGAACTTATGTCGAGAACCGCAAGGGAAAGTGTGCTTTCAAGAGCACTTGAAGAAGCAGCTAAATATGATTTTATACTGATTGACTGTCCGCCTCAACTTTCCATACTGACCTTGAACGCACTTGCTGCAGCTGATGCGGTAATTATACCATGTAAGACAGATTACCTCTCCTATCGCGGCTTAGAGCAGCTGGAAAATACAATAGATGAGGTTCAGGATCTCGTTAATCCGGATTTACATATTTTCGGCATCGTGGCTACTCTATACGAGATGGTAGTCAAAGATCACAATGAAATTTTAGATATGCTGAAAGAAAAGTATAATGTAATTGGAGTAACAAAGAAATCAGCGTTGGCCACAAAAGGTATATATGACGGTAAATGTGTGGTTGAAAGAGATCCGAGATCTGAAATTGCAAAAGAATATGTCAAAATAGCAAATATTATCATGAAGGGGTGTAAATAAGATGGGGAGCCTGGCAGATAGAGAAAAACGTAGAAGTGTTGTCGGAAGTATGGTAAGTGAGATGCCAAAAACGGAAGTGGAATATAAGAATCCCACATATAAGGTTAGAGTCGATACTTTTCGAAAAGTTAAAATGAAAGCCTTAGAGGAGGGGAAACACGATTATGAGATCGTCCAGGCTGCATTGGACGCCTATCTTGAGGACAGATAAGACATGAAATATGATATCTTGAACAATTATAAGGCATATTTACAAGCCAACTTAAACAAGAATACTGCTAAGACATATTATTCTGCAGTAAATAAGGTGTTTGATGGTATCGTTTTTAATGACCTGCGGGAGGTATCTGAAACAAAGATCCTCGACAGAATAAAAAATCTAAAATCGAAAAACCAAGTGAGCGCAGCTAAAAATGGTTTAAAATATCTGCAGGTGGTTAATAATCATCTGCAGATGCCATCCGATGCCCAAATAGCCGAGATATCAAAACACAAAAGGAATTATGTAAAAAGTAGAGGTAAGGCAGTTGACTATGACCAGATGCTGCGAAAAGTCAATGTTTTGAAAAATGAAAAACTGAAATTAGCGTATCGGTTGGCGGGCATATCTGGGCTCAGGGTGTCAGAGTTGGCGGATCTGGAGGCTAAGGATATAGAATTTCGAGATGATGGTCGTATCTCTGTATCCGTGCGTCATGGAAAAGGAGGTAAGCCTGGGACGGTAGAATGTCTGGATGATACTTATGTCTATAACAAATTGAAAGATTATTGCCGGCAGAATGAGACTGGAAAACTATTTTATAGTGAGAGCTATATGCGTGAGAAGGCCCACGGCCTGGGTATGGAAATGCACGATTTTAGACGTGCATACGCAAAAATAAAAAAAATAGAGTGTATGGCTGCCGGGGCAACCGCTTATGAGGCCAACGGAGCGGTTCAAGAAGGTTTAAGGCATGCTCGCTTTTCCACCACAAAACGTTATCTATATGGACGGAAAATAATAACTAAGAAAAAAATAAAAACAGTAGATAAAAAAATTACGGAAAAACCGTCGGAGCCAGCAGAAACGGTTCGAACCTTCAAGGAATGTAGTCTTTATAATTATGAGCTCATGAGTGTAGTGGATGCGTTTGATCTGCAAGAGCCAGAAAAGCAGGCTCTTGAAAAGTACAGTCAATTCGATTATGACCCTATAAATGAATCTTTATATAATCCGGACTTTCCGAATCCGGAAAAATTTAAAGAAAGCATTGATATAATAACTAGCTGTATCGATAGAAAAACGATTTCAGATGATATGATCGTTTATAGAGGTGTTCCCGATCCGAAGTTCTTCTTTAAAATGGATGTCAATAATATGAGTGTGGAAGAGCTGAATGATCGATTTAAAAATCAGCTGGTTCGCCATAAAAGTTTTATGTCCACCACTATAGAAAAAGATGTGGCCAAGTACTTCGCTGGCGGTAGAGAATCTGGATTAACTCTTATTATCAGGGCGCCTAAAGGAAGTAAAGGCATATTTCTAAACGATGTTTCAATACATAAAGAGGAAAAAGAAGTACTATTCCAGCGCGGATCATTTTTGAGAATTGATAAGATAGAAAAAAAAGAAAATCTGGTAGCGTACGTATCGTTAGGTAAGCAATTAGGGAAGGGCAGCTTATGAAAAAAGAAAACTGTGAAAAAACCGGAACAAAGTTTCAAATCAACGATAAAGAGGAAATTGAATATGTGTCCTGGGATGAGTACAATAGGGAGATCGTAGAAGGAAAATTGACTGGGGTCGATTTCCCAGATTATAAGGAGGGGGATTCATGAAGAACTGGATTTTAATGTCAAAAGAGGTGCCTTCTGAGAGCAAGATCTATAATATTACGTATAAGAGCACAAGTGGCCGTAGACGATCAGATTCTGCCTTTTACAATTCTCAGAAAAAGATCTGGTACTGGGATGAAGAGGAAGAAAAAGAAGTAATGCGTGAAATTGTAGCCTGGGCCAGCCTTCCAACACCATGTAATCCGCCATATCCTATTTATGGAGCTATTATAGGAGATATTGTAGGATCGGTATACGAATTCCATAACATAAAAACAAAAAAATTTGAGTTTTGGAATCCGAAGGCTTGTTTTACGGATGATACTGTAATGACCATAGCAGTATACGAAGCAATGGATATGCATATTAAAAGCAATGGTTCATTGGATTTGAAATCGCTATTGGTGAATAAAATGAGATCCTATGGAAAAAAATATCCTTATTGCAGTTATGGTATGCGTTTTAATATGTGGCTTAATGGTGATTATGAAGAACCCTATAACAGTTTCGGGAATGGATCAGCAATGAGGGTTTCTGCTGCGGGCTTTTTTGCAGAGTCATTGGATGAGGCTCGTCAATTGGCCAGGGCCTCGGCGGAAGTGACGCATAACCATCCGGAGGGGATCAAAGGAGCTGAGTCGGTAGCTACGGGGATATACCTAGCATTATCCGGGGTAGGAAAGACGGCGATTGCCGCGTCGCTGACTGAATACTGGAACTTACATTTCAGCTTAAACGAGATTCGATCCGATTATGAATTTGACGAGACATGTCAAGGGACAGTTCCCCAAGCTATAGTTGCTTTTCTGGAATCAACAGATTTTGAAGATGCCATCCGTAATGCTGTATCCCTGGGAGGAGATTCGGATACGTTGGCAGCCATTACTGGTAGCATAGCGGGTGCTTACTACGGTATACCTGATGATATGATATTACGAGCTTTTCAATATCTGGACGAATACCTTTCTAGTAAAATTGAATTTTATTAAAGGGATTGTAAAATAAGTTCTTAATGAAGAATCGCCAGTTCCGATAAATGGGAATTTATTGTTGTTTTGGAAAATCGTCTTCGGCCTTGAACATGGTCTTTGGGTCCACTGCCGGATTTCTGCCTTTGGCAGAGTAAGCCTGATAAAGCTTTGTATAGTCTAAATCCTCCAATTCGTGGCTCAGCAGTCGGACAGAATCATCGTTCGGAGCCCGCTTTTCTGTTTTTTTGACGCAGAAAAGGAGCTACTGCAAAGTAGATTATTTATCTACTTTGCAACAGCCCCATCTCCTCCAGATTAAAATATCTGAATATCCTCAAGATCCGGCTCTTCCTCCTCTTCTATCTCGTCTGCTGAAACCCCGTTTCCTTTATTCTTTGCAATTACCGCATACAGACCTCCGGTGACAACTACTTTTACCGCTATCGCCAGCAATCCTCTGCAGTATTCATCCAAGCTCCTACGGATAACGTCTTTATTGATTTTCTATCCGGTTTGTTTTAAAATAAAATCAATATCAAATCTTCTTCTGCACACGCGGATGTTATAACAACAGCGGAAGGGAATAGGAAGATGCCGTTATGAAAAAAAGTCCCCCAAAGTTTCGTTCCCAGCTCATCACCATGACAATGGTTACCTGTATTTGTTCTGTTTTGGTGCTAGGCATCACCCTGATCCTTATTTTTATAAGTTCTTTTTCTAAAAATGCAGGAAACGACATGAAGTTCTATCTGGAAAGTACGACGGAACAGTTTGACTTACGGATGCAGTACCTTGAAGACATTATCACCGACCTGCGGCACAGCGTGGAAATCCGGGAATTCTTTGACGACGGTTCCCTCGACAGCCAGGAGACTTCCAGACTGCTCTCCTACAACTGCGATTTATTTTCCTCCCGGAATATGGTGGACTCGTCCTATCCCTTCGTAGAGCGTCTCTATCTTTTTAATAATTATGGAAAACATGCAAGCTGCTATTACTATCCGATCACGCTGGCCGCCCGGGACAGTAATGACAGGACTTATCAGGATATTGACTCCACTTTCCGGAAATCCGGGGAGGAATTTAGTTATGTTACAGAGGAGGGGCAGCTGATCCTGTGTATGTGGATTTATGACGAGACTATGAATCCGGTGGGAACCTGCCTCGTCTCTTTAGGGACGGATTCCATAAACCGTATTTTCAGCACATCCAGACAGTATGATGATTCGTTCTGGTCTGTCTTCGGACTGTATGGTGTACCGCTTATCGGCAATGCGGACAAGATGCCGCCAGAATTGTTGAATGGAATCAGTACAGAAAAAAAAGAAGGTACTGTCAGCACAGCGCGCCATCTAATAAGCAGCCGCGGCAGCGGTTTTGGAATCAGCTGTTGTATCGGGGTTCCAGGTTCCACTGTTTATGATTCCATTCGGTCGACGATTGGCCTGTTCGCTGTCGTATTCTTCCTTGTGTTGGGGATTGTGGCCGTTACCGTGTTTTTTATCTCCTATTCTTTCACTAGGCCGTTAAAAACCGTTGCAGATAAAATTAAACAGTTCGGTGGCGGTAGCTTCGATACAAGGCTGGACAGCTTTGGCACGCAGGAGTTCAATGATATCTCCATTGTATTTAATGAAATGACAGAGCAGATTAATTACCTGATTACTCAGGTATATGAAAAGCAGCTTCTAGCAGCCCGGTCACAGATGCGCTTCCTGCAGGCCCAGATCAATCCCCATTTTATGTTTAATATCCTGGCCATGATCAGTATGAAGGCCGGACTGTGCGGTAACACGGAGATACAGAAGCTCCTGTCCGCCTTCTCAAAGCTGCTTCAGGGTAAAATCTTCCGTAGCGGGGAAATACTGATTCCTCTATCCGAAGAACTGGAACTGGTGGAGTTTTACTTGTATCTTCAGAGCAATCGTTTTTCCGGCAAAATCAATTATGAGATCCAATGCGGTGATGGACTGGAGCAGGTAAAGATACCACGGCTCTGCATCGAGCCGCTGGTGGAAAACGCAGTCTCACACGGACTGGAGCCAAAATCGGGGAACGGTAAAATCCTGGTATCGATCTGGAGAGAAGAAGATTTCCTGTGGATTCGTGTGGAGGATGACGGCGATGGCTTCGATGTGGAAGAATGGAAGAAACAGCACGGCCAGAGCACGACGGAAAGTGAAGGGCTGCATACCCACGTCGGCCTTTCTAATACCGAAAAGCTGCTGCATATTTTTTATGAGGACAAGGCTGTCATGAATGTGGAGAGTCAGACAGGAAAGGGGACCCGTGTGACAATCATACTGCCGCCGGACTCCGGAGAGGGGAAAACATTATGTGGAATGTAATGATCGCGGATGATGAACCGCTGATACGGGAGGGACTGGAAAAATTAATCGACTGGAAAGGACTGGGATGTGAACTGGTTTACATAGCGGAAAATGGCCAGCTACTGCTGGAGGAAATAAAGCGAAGACCGCCTGATATCATAATCGCGGATATCCGTATGCCTCTGATGACCGGTCTGGAGGTTGCACAGTTTATCTATGAGCAGCACATGAATATACAGGTCATCATTCTGACCGCCTACGCTGATTTTCAGTATGCGCATGAGGCAATCCGCTGCCAGGTAAGCGACTACATTGTCAAGACCTCCGCACTGGACGATATTCCGGCAGCTGTGGAAAAAATCACCGCCAGACTGGAGGAAAAGCGGCTGGCCTCTTACCGGATGCTGCTGCTTCCCACCGCAGCGGCCGGAGAAAGTGGGGATTCGATCCGCCGTTTTATGCGGTCGGCATTTGAGGGCTGTGAATACCACCCCGCCAGAACAGGTTCAGGTGAAATATGTATGATTTTTACCATGCGCCGGCAGGACACACTTCAATCAATGACTGCGGCCGCCTTAAAATTTTCATCGCTGTATAGAAGTTTTCTCGGCAGATCTATCCCTGTACTGATTAGTTCAGAGTATGAAGACAGCCAGGCGGGGGCTTCCATCTATGCGGTGCTACTGCATTACTGGAAGCAACATGTGCCGTCCGCTGATGATCCTTCTGTTCATGTGGTGGAGCTTCCATCTTTGCAGGAGCCGACGGAACAGGAAGAGACTTCTGTCTCCCCCGACGAGGAAGAGGACTTATTGGGGCGAATCAAGGTATATGTCCACGATAATTACACCAAAAAGATCAGTCTGGATGATATTGCAGAAGCCATACACGCCAACCGCAGCTATTTAAGCCGGCTTTATAAGCAGAGAACCGGTAAAAAACTGTTCGATGAGATTAACGGGATGCGGGTGGAAAAAGCCAAAGAACTAATCCGGGTGGGACACCGCAAAATCTATGAGATCGCAGGTCTGACGGGCTTTGACGACACCGCCTACTTCTCCAGAGTATTCAAAAAATATACCGGACAGTCGCCGAAGGAATATGAAGCCTCTTGCCACGTGAAACCAGATGGGAGGACGCGGGTATGAAACTATCAGTATGGATCGCGGCCGTTCTGACTGCAGTCTGCTTATGCGGCTGTGCCGAAAAAGTGAAGGAACCGGTAGAAATCATACTGATCCACGGCTGGGGAACCTCAGAACCGGATCATACAGCCATGAGGCAGATTTACAAAGATTTTGAAAAAGAAAACCCCGATATCCGTCTGAATCTAGTATCCATGCCCTCCTCCGATGAAGTTATAAGAAAGGCTGACGATATGATGGCAGTCGGAAGTATCCCTGATCTGATTTTCCTCGGCGGCAATGGGCGTGATACCATCTACCGCTTCGCAAAGCAGAAGGATTATGCAGTTGATATGATGCCCTACATAAAAGATGATCCTGAATTTTCAGCGAATATCGCGCCGGAACTGCTCTCTTACTGGACTACGCCTGACGGACAGTTGTATACGGTATCCGATGTTCTGCTGCTGAGCGGCGGTTACTGGTACAATGCTGAATTATTTCAGGCTGCCGGAATTGAGAAAGCGCCGGAGACCTGGGAGGAATTCTTCGATGTTTGTCAGCGTCTGGAGACGTATGCACATACCCATCAGCTTGCTGTAACACCGATTCAGATGAATCCTGAAAACAGCATCTATTTATTAGATGCATTTCTGGCCGGGAAGCTTTCCTATCCGGTTGAGATTGAAACGGATACCTTTCTGGCCGCTCTTGACCGCTTGAAAGAAGTCAGCAGGTACAGTGGCGGCTCGGCTGGTAATTACGGCTATCGGGATGTCCTGGAGCTTTTCAACGAGGGAAAATCCGCCATGTACATCAACGGCGTCTGGGGCAGCGCACTGATTGACGAAGACCTTGATGTGCGTTATTCCGCATTTCCATATGAATGCGGCGGAAAAAGCGCCTGTGTTTCTGCCTGTCTGGGCTACCTCGTGGGAAATACCAGGAATGAAAAAAAGATGGAAGCCAGCATCCGCTTCGTCAAATACATGGTCAGTGAAAATGTGCAAAAACGAGTCATCGCAGAAACTCAGCAAATACCCGCCAATCCAAATATACGGCTTGAGGAGTATGAAGATGAGATGCCGCGCTTCTGCCAGGGAACCGCGGAGGTTCTGGGAAGTAATTATATTATGGAAGTTCCGGACAACATCTGGAGCGGCCGGCAGATAAATCTGCTGAAAGAAAATATCATGGCTGTCCTGGATGGCTCCCGTTCCGGGGAAGAGTTGGACCAACTGTTGCGGGAACCATGACCACAGACAGTTAATTGCCGCATAATCAGAGAATTAGTGAATGGAACCGCTGCTGCCCCGCCTCACCACCTCAATAAAATCCAACATGACCACAACAAAATCCTATTCTTCTTTTTTTGTACACTTTTACTAACTTGTTTTTTGCTTTTTAAATGATCAGTATATAAAATGCAATATTTTAGTCAATCTCATCCATAGATTACCGTGTTTTTTCGTGATACTATCTAAACAGCCCAAAGCATTTTGGAACATCATCACAAAAAAACAGAGGAGGAGATTACTATGAGAAGAAAACAATGGCTGGGTCTCATGCTGGCAGGGGTTATGACAGTTTCGCTTGTGAGTGGATGCGCAAAATCCGGAGGAGACGCCACTGCGAAAACGGAAGCCGGGACAACGGCAACCGTTCAGACCGAGGCAAAGCCGGAAGAAACGGCAGCCACTGAAAAGACGGGAGATAAAGAGGTTCTTGAATTCTATCACGGATACTATCACGATGAAAGTGAGTGGGCTCCAGCAAAGGCAATGCGTGATATCTATGATGAATTTGCAAAACAGCACGCGGATGGCCCAGTGAAATTCAAAGCCATTCCAACAGAAAATATCCAGTCGGTCGTAGACAACAAGGTTGCCGGCGGCGCATATCCGGATATGATTGACCTCGCAGGAAACTCCGTTTCTCTGGCAGCGATATCGCAGGGACTTTTATACGACATGAAACCCTACATTGACGAGCAGAAAATCCAGGAGCAGGTTGGATTAAACTATGCGCAGAACGATACCGGCGCAAAAATCTATACCGTTCACGATCAGTTAAACACCCTGGGGTTCTGGTATAACGAAGATATCTTAAACCAGGTCGGAGCTACTCTTCCTGACACCTGGAAGACCTGGGATGACTTTGCCGCCGCCATGGAAAAGGTTCGCGCAATCGGCGGCGATATTTACGCTTATGGCGCAGGCGAGGGCTCTGTTCACAGCTTCAACGCGGCTCTCGGACGGACAGAAACAGGCGCCGCCATGCTAGCGGGCGAATTAACTGCAGATACAGTCAATTCCGAAGAATTTGCAGATGCGTTCCGGACTGTGGCGGCTCTTGACCAGGCCAACGGCTCTGCCAATACAAGCAGTTCTGCCAACGACTGGTCTGCTGATTTCAACGCTGGAAAATCCGCGGTATTCTTTAACGGCGTGTGGGCGGCCGGCGGATTTGAAGGGGAAGCCGGATTCCAGCCGGCGATCTTCCCGGGAAGCGTGGCATTATCCTCTGCGGGCGGCGGCATCACTATCGCCAGTGGCATGAGTGAAGACAAGACCGCTCTCGCTCTCGAATTTGTTAAATATATGACAAGTGAAGAAGTTCAGACGAAGATTTTCAAAGAAGTTGGTGCAAATCCCTGCAACGCTTCCCTGAATTTAAACACTCTGGCTGAAGGCGCTGACAGTAGTGTCGTACTGCTGGCAAAGGCATGCGCCCAGGCAAACAGCGCCGATACCATCGTTCCAACCGTTGACGCAGTATGGGGAACCGACATTCGCAACGCCCTTGCTAACCGACTGATGGAAGCCGCGATCAGCGGTACTGATATCGAGGCAAAGCTGGAAGAGTTAAAGAGTGAACTGGTAGCCCTGATCGGCTGATCGACTCTGAAAAGGACTGCTGTGTATTTTGGCGGCAGTCCTTTTTTCATTCTGCTGCGAACGATTTCAAGAAAAGAGGAGCGCCAATGAAGCAAAAAGAAATATCTCAAAAGACGCGGAAAAATATCTTTATCACCCTGTTTCTTCTTCCAACCATGATATGCTTCTGCGTATTTTACTTATACCCCATTCTGACCGTGTTTCTTTCTTCCTTCCAGAAATGGGACTATACCAACTTAAATCAGCCGGAGTTTTATTCCCCCGGTCATCTGCTGGATAATTACAATTACATTTTTACCCAGTATCCCTACTTTTCAGAAGCGCTGCGCAATTCCTGTATCTGGGCGCTGTGCGGCCTGGTCATCCAGGTGCCGATCGCTGTCCTGGTGGCTCTGGCGCTGTCGAAGCATCGGAGAGGATGGAAAATCGCTCGAAACGTATACATTATACCCAGCATCATCTCTTCTGCTGCCATGGGACTTATCTTTTTACAGCTGTACAATCCCAAATACGGTGTAATCAATCAGATTATCCGCCTGTTCAATTCTGATTTTGCAGAAAATATCCTGATCATGCCAAAAGTCAACTTTATCGCCCTGACATGCGCGTATATCTTTTTTGCAGGCACCATCATGATCATGATTCTGGGACAGATTTCGGCGATTCCGACGGAGATTTACGAGGCCGCGGTTCTCGATCGGGCGATCGGCTGGAGAAGGGATATCTATATCACGCTCCCTCTCATCAAGGATACGCTTAAAACAGTCAGCATCCTGGCCGCGACCTCCGGTTTCCTGCTTTACAACGAGGTCTTCTTCCTCACCAACGGCGCGGCAGGCACCAGAAGCATCAGCTTTATCATCCGTGAGCTGGCCGTTGTAAGCCCCAGGGCGCAGTACGCCAGGGCCAATGCGGTAGGTACCATTCAGATCATAGGCGGAGCCCTGATCATACTTGTTATCAATTTTATCTTCCGTGAAAGGAAAGAGAAGGGAGGGAATGTCTGATGAAAAAGAAGCGTTCAAAAGGCGGGGAGGGCGCTGTTCTCAGTAGCCTAAGCGGAACGGGTAAGGTACTCAACTATATCGGAATGGCTGTCATCTGCTTTATTTCTCTCTTTCCTGTTATCTGGGTGTTTATCTCTTCCTTAAAAGCAGACCCCATGGCGGAGCCAGGATTCACTCTTCCAAGCCAGATCTGCCTCGACGGATATGTGGGCGTGTTCCGGGATATGCATATCATGCGGTACTTTTTTAACAGCTTTAAAGTAGCCGGGCTTTCCGTTATCTTCAGCATTATTATTATCTCCATGTCGGCCTACGTGGTTGCGCGCATGGATTTTAAGCTGAAGCCGCTGATCAGCGCTCTGCTCATGTCCACGCTGTTTATTCCCGCCACGGCCATGACCTTTCCGGTTTATAACCTGGTCAATAAGCTTCATATCAATGACAGCCATGCGGGACTGGTTCTCATCTATACCTGCAGCGGCATAGCCGTCAGTTTTATGGTGATCCGAAATTACTTTGCCACCATACCGAAGGAGCTTGAGGAAGCGGCCAGAATTGATGGCTGCACCTATTTTCAGACATTTGCAAAGATTATGTTTCCTATCGCCCGGCCCGGGATTATGACGGCGGCGATTCTGGCGTTTATGAATTACTGGAATGAATACTACTGGGCCTCCATGGTATTGACGACAAAAGAGTTAAAGACAGTGCCTGCTATTCTGTCACAGTTTACTACCGCATTCTCCACCAACTATAACGGACTGTTCTCGGCAATCGTGGTAATTCTCCTTCCGGCGGTGGTCGTATACTGCTGCTGCAGTAAATTCTTCGTGGAAGCGCTGGCAGGCGGCGCAGTGAAAGGATAATCATATGAAAAAACAGATTACGGCAATCTTACTAGGCGCGGGAAACCGCGGGGAAAAGAGCTACGCGTCCTACGCACTCAATTATCCCAATGAGCTAACCTTTACAGGTGTGGCCGAACCACGAAAAGACCGCAGGGACGCATTTGTGAAGGACCACCAAATCCAGGAGGAGAATGCTGTTTCCTCCTGGGAAGAGCTGTTAAACCGCCCACGTATGGCAGACTGTGTCCTGATCTGTACCCAGGATCAGATGCATTATAAACCGTTAAAGATGGCGGTGCAGAAAGGATATCATATTCTTTGTGAAAAGCCGATCACACCGGTTAAGGAGGAGCTTTCAGACGTTTACCGGCTGGCGTCGCAGTATGATAAGACAATCAGCATATGCCACGTGCTGCGCTACTCCCCATTTTTTATCGAACTAAGAAAGCTTCTTACCTCCGGAGCGATCGGGGAATTAATCGATATTCAGCATATCGAGAGCGTCGGATACTGGCATATGGCTCACAGCTTTGTGCGGGGTAATTGGAGGAATCACAGCTTAAGCAGCCCCATGATTCTGCAAAAATGCTGCCACGATTTCGATATCCTGCTATGGCTTGTCGGAAGTCCGTGTGTATCGGTCAGCAGCTTCGGCGGCCTCAGTCATTTCACAGAGGCACATGCTCCCGCGGGCAGCACGCCGTACTGTATGGATGGATGTGAGGCCAGGGACAGCTGCCCATTCTTTGCACCGCGGTTTTATCTGGAACACCAAAAGGCCATACAAGACGGCTTCGCCCAGACTGTCAGCCTCGATACGAGCCGTCAGGCACTGCTCTCCGCTCTGAAGGATGGCCCCTACGGCAGATGCGTCTACCGCTGTGATAATGATGTGGTGGATCATCAGATTGTAAATCTTCAGTTCGCAAATGGAGTAACTGCAGGCGTGACAATGTGCGCATTTACAGAAAAATGTGAACGTATCATCAACCTCATGGGAACCCGGGGGCAGATAAAAGGCAATATGGAAGAAAACACGATCGAATGGACGGATTTTGTGACCGGTCACACCACGCAGATCCGGCTTCATGTCCAGGAGGGCGGCCACAGCGGCAGCGATGTCTCCATGATGAGGCAGTTTGTAAAACTGGTCGGCAGCAATGGGAAAGAGGAAAATAAAAGCGCTGCCACCGAAGCGGTAGAGAGTCATTTCATCGCTCTTGCAGCAGAGGAAAGCCGGCTGGCCGGCGGCGCTGTCATCACATTAGGAGGTACCTTATGAATCAGGAAATGTTAGAGCGCACCAGATGGTTTATGAATGATCGTTTTGGTATGTTTATCCACTGGGGCTTATATGCGATTCCGGCGGCCGGGGAATGGATCATGTCGGAGCGGCGCATACCCGCAGAACAGTACGAGGAGTATTTTCACCAGTTTGATCCCGTTGATTTTGACCCCGTATCGTGGGCAAGGCTGTGCAAAAAGGCAGGGATGAAATATGCGGTTATGACAGCAAAGCATCATGACGGCTTCTGCCTGTTCGATTCCGCTCTTACCTATTATAAATCAACCGCTGCAAAGGCAGGACGGGATCTTGTCCGGGAGTTTCTCGATGCATTTCGCGCTGAAGGGCTCAAGGTTGGTCTTTACTACTCTCTGTTAGACTGGCATCATCCCGATTACCCTAAATACAACGATATCAATCACCCCATGCGCGGCAATGAAGCATATCGGAATGAAGTGATTGATTTTAACCGTTACCTTGACTATATGCACGGTCAGGTCCGTGAACTGGTGAGCGGATATGGTAAACTGGATATTCTCTGGTTTGACTTTTCTTACGATGATATGTGCAGCGAAAAATGGCGTGCCGCCGAATTAATCCGGATGGTTCGTTCCTATCAGCCGGATGTCCTCATCGATAACCGTCTGGAAGGCTCCGGAGAAAAAAACGGCAGCATCGCGACAGATCACCCTTCTGTCTTCAGCGGAGATTTTGCGAGTCCGGAACAGATCATTCCTCCGCAGGGAATGCAGGATGAATCAGGACTTCCAATCCCCTGGGAGCTGTGCGCCACCATGAATAACCACTGGGGATACTGTTCCTGGGATTCCTTATATAAAACGCCTCAGACCATCATACGCAAGCTGGTGGAATGTGTCAGCAAGGGCGGAAATATGATCCTCAACGTAGGACCTGACGCTAAAGGGCGGATTCCTGATGAGAGCGTTAAAATTCTGGAGAAAGTCGGACATTTCATGGACCGAAACGGGGAAAGCATCTACGGCTGCGGTATCTCAAAAACCGCAAAGCCCGAGTGGGGCAGATATACTCAGAATGGAGATACCATCTACGCCCATGTTTACGAGACTCCTCTCGGCGCCCTGCCTCTATATGGCATCGGCCCTGACCGGGTAAAGCGAGTCACGCGGCTGGCCGACGGCAGCGAACTGATCCGCGGGGAGGCGTGGAACACCGCGATGTATCCTGACGTTGCCTTTGTCTCACTGGGCGACAATCCGGTATTCTCCTATCCGCTTCCGGATGAGGATGATACTGTTTTAAAAATTGAACTGGCTCTTTAAAATTGCAAAACAAGCGCATCCGAATAACCGGATGCGCCTTGTTCTGTCATTCCATATAAAAGATACCGGACGCGTTTCCAAGCTTGTGCCCCTGGATCAGCCAGGTACGCACCCTCTGCCGGAACGGGGTATCTGCCGGGTAATCCTCCGGATTATCCATTACTTTCTGAAAAATCCGCTTTTCGGCATCCCTTTCCTCCTCTTCCGTCTCATAAATCAGAAAACGCTTTTGAAATAATATCGTGTTCGCAGTCTCTTTCATCACCGCAGCCAGCCCCGGGTAAAGCATCCATGACTCGCAGTGAAAATAATGATACTCCGGGAACATGGCGCGTGCCAGCCGGAACGCCTCCTCACAGGCGGCCGGATCGGCCGGCGATCCCTGGGGAATATGAACGTTTAAAAGCATCTCCCCCGCAGCAATTGAAATTCCAGGAACCTCGATCCCATGAGGCGCGTTATACAATTCAAACTGAAGCCTGCCCAGGCGGAACAACCGGAGCTTTACGTGCCGCCAAAGCCAGTCATATTCCATCAGTCCAGTCACGCCGTAATCCCTGCGGCAGTTTTCACACCAGATCGTAAGATCGGAAAAAGTGTCCCAGTACAACTGGTCGGAAAGCCCTCTTTTTACGTATTCTTCGTGGGCCTCGCAGGAAAAATGGACAAAATAATAGAGAAACCATGCCGCCGCATCCTTCTGCCCCGCAATCATACGGGTAAAAGCTTCATAATCATTATAAAAACAGTCTTTTACCTCTTTATATGTATTCGGATCCGCTGAATATGCGTGAACCAGTTCCGCAGCTTCTTCCTGAAGATGAATCCCATTGCAAAATTCCCTTATATTCATATGTACTTCCTCCTGTAACATAGTTTACCACAATCTTAATGGAGAATTCCATAGCAAATTATTCTTTCGCTCTCACTTGAAATAATGCGACCGCAATCCCATTAGCTTTAGATGATGGGTTAAGGTCGCGAAAAGTAGATTGGTGTGTTATACTATCATTATGGGAACATGGAAATCTAAAAACAGACACAAATATTTACTACAATACCATATTATTTTCGTATGCAAATACAGAAAGAAACTACTGGTTTTAGAACGAATATCAGATGATATAAAGCAGTTGTCATATGAGATATGTCAAAAGCATCATGTAGTAATAAAATATATGGAAACCGATAAAGACCATATTCATTATCAAGAGTGTCGTAAAACCCCTAGCTTTAGCTATGGGGATATAAGACACTTCCATCGAATTTACGCAAGTAATTGAAAATGGAATAAGTGTACTTGTATCAGGTGTAACAACACGATATAATACATGTATGAATATAACATATAAATCAAATAACAATATTGTCTATTCTTGTAAATATCATATAGTATGGTGTCCAAAGTATAGGCGTAAAATCTTAACAAACGGAATAGATACCAGATTAAAGGAACTGATTCTTGAGTGCGCTGCGAATATTTCTGTAGACATCATGGAAATGGAAATCATGCCAGACCATGTACACATACTCATGGAAGTAGATCCACAGTTTGGCATCCATAAGGCTGTAAAGTCATTCAAAGGATATACTTCAAGGGTGCTAAGAAGTGAATTTCCTGCTTTAAAAACAAGAATGCCATCACTGTGGACAAACAGCTATTTTGTATCTACCGTAGGTGGCGCACCACTTGATGTAATTAAACAGTATATTGAGAACCCAAAAAACATCGCAACGACAAAAGGATAAACAAGGCTGATGCAAAAAGGTGTAAAGTTTCGGATTTACCCCAATAGGGAACAAAAAAACTTAATCAATCAGACATTTGGCTGTTGCAGATTGGTTTATAACAGAGGTCTTGCTATGCGCGAAGAGGCGTATAAAAATGGAAACAAGATAGGGTATTCCCAAACATCTGCAATGCTTACAGACTTAAAAAGAAGTGGAGATTTTACATTCTTAAAAGCAGTTGATTCGATAGCATTGCAACAATCGCTGCGTGACCTTGATAGGGGATATGTGAACTTCTTTCAAAAACGTGCATCACATCCAACATTCAAGAGCAAACACAATAACCATCAGTCTTACCGCACAATCAATCAAGGCGATAATATTCGTATTGCAGGAAAATATGTCAGACTTCCCAAGCTAGGATTTGTTAAGGTGCGTCAGTCTATGGAAGTAGGAAAAATCAATAATGTTACAATTGAACGTACCCCTACAGGAAAGTATTTTGCAGTTTTGAATGTGGATTTTGAACCGCAGCTACAGCAAAATAATGGTGCTGCTATTGGTATTGATGTAGGTATTAAGGAGTTCTATTCTGACAGTAATGGAAATGTAGTATCTAATCCCAAACACCTTGAGAAATCAATGCATAAGCTCATTCGTGAACATAGAAAACTGTCACGGAAAGAAAAAGGTTCTAATAATCGAAATAAACAGCGCGTGAGAGTGGCACTGGTTCATGAAAAGATTACCAATCAAAGAAAAGATTTTTTACAGAAACGATCCACAATGCTGATTCGTGAAAACCAAACAATCTGTATTGAAGATTTGAAAGTGAAAAACATGATGCGTAATCATAAATTGGCAAAATACATAAGTTCTGTATCATGGTCTAAATTCTATGATATGCTTACATATAAGGCGACTTGGTACGGAAATGATATTGTGAAAATACCAACCATGTATCCAAGTAGTCAGACATGCTCCTGCTGTGGATATAAAAATCCATTGGTAAAGAATTTGGCAATACGTAAATGGGAATGTCCCGAGTGCCATGCCACGCATGATAGAGATACGAATGCAAGTGTGAATATCTTGAATAAAGGACTCCAAATGCAGTCAGCATAAAACATACAAAACTGCACCGTAGGGCATACGGAAACAGTATAATCTAGCTTGTGGACACTGTGTAAGACATAGCAGTACCGTTAGGTATTAGCGATGCAGTAGTGGTAGAAACAAGAATCCCCCCTGCTTTAGCTGTGGGGAGTGTCAATTAATCGATATTAACCGACCGGCGGCGGATACGCCCTGGCCCGGGAATAGGCCGGGAGAATATTATAAGAAAAAGAGCCGGGGATTTGCCCTGGCTTTTTACAGTCTAAAGATATTAGTGTTTCATTCTACATCATAAAAAATGTAATATAAGATAAATTATATTACATTCGCGGCAGCCTACCGGATGTGTCGGAAACCCTCTTGTAATCTAAGGTTTTTTTTGCTAAAATTGATTGATTAACCATGAAATAAGAAACGAATGTAATAAAATTGTATCTTTTATATTTTTATATTACATTCAATAGGGAGACTTTTTTAAGATGAATAAAACCACAGAGCCAATCCGCGATAAGAAGAAATTGCAAGAATTATTTGCATATTTAAAGGGAAAAAACATGCGAGATTATGTAATGGCTAAAACTCAGTTAAATACGGCTCTAAGAATCAGCGATATAGTACCTCTTCGGGTATGCGATTTTTTTCATCAAAGTGGGTACTTCCGGGAATACATAGCTCTTAAAGAACAAAAGACGGGAAAAGAAAAGCATATCGCAATTAACACAGCATTAAAATCCACTTTAAAGAATTATATTAAGGATTACAATTTACAGTATGACGATTATCTTTTTGCCAGTCGCAAGGGGAGGGGGAAAAAGCATATCAGTACTACACAGGCGCAGCGCATACTCCAAGATGCCGGCCAGGCCCTGCACTTGGATAACTTCAACAGTCATTCCCTTAGAAAAACCTGGGGATATGATGCGTATAATAAAACTCACAATATAGCCTTAATTATGCAAGTTTACAATCACTCATCCGCCGAGGTAACATTACGTTACATTGGCATAACGCAAACCGATAAAGATAATCTTTATAATATGATTCAATTTTAAAATCTAATTTTACTTTCAATTTAATGATTTAATATTAAATTGATTTTGAACCAAAAAGCCTTACAATGCTTGTATTGGCAAGGCTCTTTTTATAATAAGTTTTTGAAAAAGTATCTGAATAAGATTATTGACATTTTTTTAATTTACATATATAGTAAAGATATGAAAATAAATGGATTTATGTAAGAAAATTTATCTTATATTACATTGATTAATTTTTTTGATTGGAGGGGTGATATGGAGCCAAATGGCGCCAGGATCATGAGCAGTGAGGAGTTAGAAATAGCACGGCTAAAAGCCAAAGCTAATAAACTGATTGACGTAAATCAGCAGCTGGTCAGGGAGAAAGCGCAGCTGCAGGAAACCATCCAGCGATTACAAAGATTTTCAAATGCAGAGAAAGAGTCTGGAGCGTCTGAGGAAGATGAGCTTACCTTTATCTACATAACGCGCATATTGGCTTTTTTGGCTGAATTACAAAAATCCGCCCTGTGGTTGGACTATAAAAATAATACGGCCAACACCAAAGAGTACTACCGGGTAGATAAGCGAGACTTCGAGAACATTTTAGCTGCCTATACGGATGATAAGGTTACGGCCAGAAACTTTATTCGCTATATGGTATGTCTAGGGATCATGAAGTCCAATGACAAAGAAATATTCTCCGTGATAGTTAATGGTAAGAGTAGGCGGGTATATATGATTCGGAAAACTGCTGTAGATCTACCAGGAGTCGAAAAATATGAAAGGTAACACATATATTGATGAATTCTTAGGTATTGTGGGTTTCTTATCACATTCTCAGAAAGTGCCGATCGACAAAGGCTACATATTGGTGAGCAGAAAAATACTGGATAATATGCTGAATCGGAATTCATACGATACTGTGGAACAAAAGCTACGAATCTGGAAGCGGCTGCATTGGATCGACGCCGATCCGGATCGTTACACGAAGAAAATTTCGCGTAACGGGAAGCGTACCAGGGTGGTGAAAATTGATATGGACGTATACTACACCCTGGCATTTTTATTCAGCAAGGAACCGGGGCAGTAACACAAAATTAATATGCAAAAATGCCCCGCCGTGTAGAACTGATATTTACGCGTTTCTTCTATATTATATACCCACCTCGATAATGGGCTAGATAACGTAGTTATCTAGCCAGTAGGGGGAGCGGGGAAAGCGGTGAGAGGTGGGGGAGCGCAGTACGTAGTACGGAGCGGATCGGGCCGGTAGGCATACCGGGAGGCCAGTGAGCGCAGTACATAGTACGGAGCGGATTAAGCTGGTAGGAGTACTGGTGGGGACAGGAAGCGCAGTACGCAGTAAGGAACAGATTGGCCAGAAGAAGACTGGGAAGGACAGGGGAGGTACAGAACCGGTCAGGCGTGTGGGGAAGTCAAGGGACGGGGGACCTGATAGAAGAGTAGCTGCATGTGAAACAGGCTGGCAGAAACATTGAAGGAGATGGAGGTCATAGCTGTGAAAGAAGTTTCTTTTAACACGAAAGAAATCATGGAGAGATCCGGATAATTTGAAGGAATAGTTTATTTCATTTATCTTACCTGTATCCTTTACTTGCCGTATATACCCATTACTCTATTATGTTTGTATGCTGCCTTTTTATATAAAAATATAAAAACATAAAAATATAAAAATATAAAAACATAAAAACATAAAACTTGTTTTCTATAGAAATATGTTCAGATAAAACCGATTTTATAGAAAACAATAAAACAATGGAGGGAATAGGATGAAAAAAATATGTCCGAGATGCGGGAAAGAGAGAAGAGATCCTTTTGGTATATCACGCATGGATCAATTAAATATCTGTAGTATTTGCTGTTCGAAAGAGGCTTTAGACCTGGCGATTAAAGAGGGGAGAATGTTATCTGATGAGGCAGATCAAATAATGTGTTGCATAGAAGAGGCATATAAAACCCACCTGGATTAGATCCAGATGGGGAAAATGTCGATGGAGGTTGGGAGCCTTCCATCCACTTAATGGTAGCACACTGCTAAATATTACGCAAGGTTTAAAGACCTACACGGGAGAAAAAATGACGCTGAGTACATTTCGGTACGAGTTTCGACGAAGGTATGGAGTTAAATTTAAAAATTGTATTTTGTTCCGTAATGGGGAGTTGTACAACCTGGATACGGAAGAGAGCATACGCTTTAAAAATTTGGACGCGGCCTTAGATTATGAGATTGAAGGAAAAACTATTCGGAAATTTATTGATGAAATGTCTATGGAAGACTTGAAACTTACATTAGATGGTGGCCGTGGAGCAAGTGGGGAGTTAGGGCAATCTACTTTCAAATTTCAAGACGCCGCGTCAATAACGAATGGTAGAAATGATAAAAGGGATCTAAACAGTCGCGCTAATACACAAATTAAGGAAAAAAGTGTAGCTGCAGCATTGAATATTTTCCGTAAAATGCACCTTGATCCTGAGAGGGAACATGCATTTTCGGTTGATGAAAATGGTTACGTACATAATTATGTTCATGGAGATGCTCATTCCGTTGCTATTATGGGCGGAAGAGGTGAGATGATTTTTCATAATCATCCCAGTGGTGGAACATTTTCAAAGTCAGATATGTTATCCACTTCGCTTTCGGCAGAAAAAGGAATTGTAGCAAGCTGTGTCAGCGGTGATCATATTTTCGTAAAAACTCATAAGTTTCGTGCAAATGAGTTCGTAAAGGCTGTTAATAGAGCTAAGATGCAAGGTCTTAATTACGATGATGCCGTGGGGAAGTGGCTGACAGCCAATCAAAAAAAATACGGATACCATTACGAATTTAAGAAGGCTGATTAAAATACAAAAATATAAAAAATATTTTTATATAAAAATTGGTTTATATAAAAAAAGGAGTAATTTGCCGAGGTGGGAGGAAGAGGATCTAGTTCTGGTCTAAGTAATGGATCTGGAATTAGTACAGTGGAAAGAAAAATATGTCATGATGAGGTGGAATCAGCCTACCTATTTGATACAGATGGAAATGTGATTTTTTCAAAATCGGATAATACGAAAAATTATGTAACTTTTAGCGAAGAGCAAGTGAAACAGTTTGAGGACAATATATTAACACATAATCATCCCGGAGGATCCACCTTTAGTTGTGAAGACGTATCTTTATTGACTTATAGTAAAATGCAAGAAATCAGAGCGACGACTTCAAAAGGAACATTTTCCCTGCGGGCAAATAAAGATTCAAAGTCTTATGAGAAGGGGAGTCTGGCTTTTTCAGAAGATTATAGCTATTCAATTTATTTGCGTACAAAGCATTGTGATGGTGTATATGAGAAGTTGCTGAAAGATTATAGAAACTTTAGGATTGATGAGGTTGAATTTCAGAAGGGGTGTGATGCATTAAATAGTGGGATGGCAGAGTTTCGGAATACATGGTTAGAAGAGAATTCCCATAAGTACGGCTACATATACAGATTTCAAGGGAGGTGAGTAAGATGCCAAAAGAAAATAGCTGGAAGCTGGATGATTCTTCGTTAGAACCATATAAGGCAGAGCTGAAAAGAGAGGAAGTTTCCAAACCAGAGAAAAAAGAAGAGGAATCAGAAAATGTACAGAAGTCAGAGAAACTATGAGAATCTGGAGAAACGCCTTTTTAATGTCCCAGGAAAATATGGGATACCGGTAATTGAACCTACACACTTGAAAAGAAAGATTGATTTTATACCATTTAATTATGCAAAAACGATAGACCATCCAGAAAATAAAGGAATTCATTTTTTTTTAGACGACTATCAATTTAATCGTGTGTGGGCCAGGCCCAGAACTTATTTACACATGATTCAAAAATTTGCATATGTAATGTCACCGGACTTTAGTATTTATGTGGATTTTCCTCTCGTAATACAGCTATATAACCATTACCGAAAACATTGGTTAGCTGCATACTGGCAGGAAAATGGCGTTGAAGTGATCCCTTCTATTTCATGGGGAAATGAGGAGTCATTTGAATGGTGTTTTGATGGTGAGCCACATTATAGCACTGTGGCAGTTTCGTCGGTTGGAACCCAGAGTAGCCAGGAAGGCCGGTCTGTATTTCTTCAAGGCTATATGGAGATGATGCGCAGATTAGAGCCAGAAGCAATTATATTTTATGGAGATGTTCCAGAACAGTGTAAGGGAAATATTATTCCAATTGGATCATTCCAGGAAAAATTTAAAAAATTCAGTATAACCCCGCAGATAGATTTAAAGGAGTTAAATCTTATGAAAAAAGCGAAAAAAATATGGAATCTCTATAGGGAAGGAGAGTTACAGGGGATTTTCACGTCCTCGGAAATTTCAGATCTAACAGGGATGCACAAAAATAATGTTTCAAATTATGCCGAGCTGGGATCTCTGTATAAAGGGATCTATCGTATTGAGAAAGCGGATGAGTCACTGGCAAACGAATGGGCGACGGTGACAGAGGGAATTACTGCTGGGGCGAGGCGGTAAGATGAGCGGATCGGCGCATATGGCAATGGGCGTTTTTATTGGGGCCATGGTGGTATATGTGGCCCGGCCAAAAGTGGTTGAGTCGGCGGTAATCTTTGGTATTACAACAACGGCAATTTTACTTCCAGATATTGATGAGCCACGTAGCAAGATAGGAAGAAGATATCCTGTAATATCCTTTATTATTCATTTCCTTTGTGGCCATCGTTATTTAATACATTCACCATTTTTATTAGCTATTCTATATTACTTACTTAATTCCAATTTACAGGGGATCAGCTTTGTGGCTGGATATGGGGGGCATTTATTGCAGGATCTATTTACAGCCGGCGGGCTTGCGCTTCTCTACCCATTTAGTCGGCGTAGAATCAGCTTATCTCCATTTCGTACTGGAGGTATTACAGATTGGCTTATGACTGGTGTGCTTATGATAATAATTTTTAAAATAGTAACGGGGAGGTGGTAGAAATGTGTATAGATTGGAAAAGGGTTTCCAAAAGAATATATCAGCAGCGAAAAAAAATGAGGATGTCCCGAGAGGAAGTCGCGGAGAAAATAGGAAGAGTGCCGAGCTATTATGGCGATATTGAGCGTGGAACTTGCGGGATGTCGGTGGATACGCTGGTTGCGTTATCAAATACACTTCATCTTTCAGTCGATTATATTTTGTATGGAGCTGCGGAAGAGACAGATATATACGAGCAAATTTGCCGATCGCTGAAAAATTATGATATCAGGATACAGAATAGGGCTCTTTCTTTGATGGATTTCTATTTAAAACAGGAGGTTAAGACAGGATGAAAAAAAGATATCTCCGGACAGTGCTTGCAGCAGCATTGATTGTATCATGCTTATCGCAGAGTACAAGTTATGGAGCCTGGATTGAGAATAACAGTGCCTGGCAGTACCAAGAGGGGGAGGAGACAGTAAAAGGCTGGGGGTTAATAGAAAATGAGTGGTATTTCTTTGGCCCTTATGGGGATATGGTAACTGGTTGGCAAAAAGTTGCGGACAAATGGTACTTTTTCAATCCTATATCCAATGGTACGAAAGGTAAGATGCTTACGGGGTGGCAATGGATTGATGGATATTGCTATTACTTTACAGAAATGAAGGATGCTTCCCATGTTGAAGGGGAAATGTGGAGCGGTGAGGTAACGCCAGATGGATATATAGTAGATGGATCTGGCCGTTGGACGGATGCACAGGGAATTGTACAGTTCTTAGAAGGAAAAGGAATTTTGACATTTAAACAGAGCCACGCACAGAGCCGTTTTAGTAGTGGAGGATCGGGGGGAGGGGGCGGTACGAATAGTCATCCGGATAATCCAGAACCAGAGCCAGAACCAAGACCGGATATAAAACCAGAACCGGATGTAAAACCAGAGCCAGAGCCGGCAACGCCATCCGAAGCCAAGAAATTGTATACTTACACAATTCGATATATGGATATTATTGACCGCACTATGTTATATATGGTTACAGGACAGGCAGAAGAAAATGAACGGATCGAAATTGATCAGATTAATATTGAGGGCTATACAATTCATGGCGGGCAGAAGGAAAGTTTTTCTGTTTCGACCGATGGACTAACAGTTAATATTTATTATGATCCAATCACACCGGCCTCGCCATCGGAGGCAGTCAAAATCGATTGGAGTATCTATTTTATAGAGCAGGACAATCCGGATAATCAAATCTTTAAGGCTCAGACTGGAAAAACAGAAGAGGGAAGAGAAATTATCATTGATTTTCCGGAAACTATATTAGGTACTGACGGTTATTATTACTATGCACTTGTCAGTAGCCCTTATGCAATTACTGTGTCGGGGACAGGCCGACAGAAATATTACATAGAGTACGAGCGAGGTGACAAAGAGGAAGAAGAGGATCCGGAACATGAGGCGGCGGAAAAATTAAAAGACTGGCAGCGTATTGCAGCGTTGGCGGATGAGAAAATAACTGGATATAGAATACCAGAAGAACAGTACCAATCATTGATTTCTGGTGATCTATATGCCAGTAATGAACGAATTAAAAATATGGTGTCAATGGTACAGGATGCCGATCCGCATGAAATCTATATTATTGGACTGAACCATATTCCTAACACACTTATTATCGGGCAGACCTTTCCGGACGTTATAAATATATCGTCATTAGAAATGGGGAGTTTGGATATAGGGGGCCAAAAATATACTATGCTACGTATTGGATTTACGAGATCATATGATAAAAAAACGTGTGTACATGACTATGAATTAACTGATTATGTTCCCTGCAGCTGCACCGCTCCGGGCTATGGCAGTGTGCAGTGTAGAAAATGTGGAAGTACAGAATCGATAATATTGCCATCGTCTGGCCATACAGACCTAAACCATGATGGTATATGCGAGGTGTGTTTTAAGCAGATCGAGGGAAATGACCCAGAGCCAGTACATTACAATATAGGGGATGTACAGGCCCGAAGGATTAAAGGCAAGATATATTTGTTCAGGTGCATTGATGAAGATTATGGAAAAAAAGCATTATTTCTCTGTGATAGCACGATTAGCTCTGATATAGATAGCTCTGCAGCAATGGTGAAGAAACTTACTTTTGGCAGTAACAATAACTATAAATACTCATACATTAGAACCTGGCTGAATGACAATGCGGATGATCTCTTTGGTGTAGAAGCTACTCTGATCGGAACAAATGTTGCTTACCAGGGAGCTACGGGAGATGGAAGCTATGAGCAATTTAATGAAAATGAATTGATTGCTTTAGAAAAGCCGTTTCAATTGTTGGAAGATGAAATATTTATTTTGTCTGTGGAAGAGGCTATACAATACCGGGAGTATCTATGGAGATTTGGAGGAAGTGAGGAAAATAATCAGGAAACACAGTACTCAGCGTATTCCCGTGGCTATTATCTCCGTACTCCTCAATATAAGGGCGAAAATGGCTTTGAGTATGGGCCTGGTATCTATGTTGTTGACTTTTCCGGGAGTATTCATCCTGTATCGGTGAGCAGCACTGATAATATCGGCATTAGGCCGGTAATAGCCATTAGGCAGCAGTAAAGGTAATCCAGAGGAGGAAGTAAATGGACAACTATATCATTACCTTGTTAATACAAAAAAAAGAGGATAATTGCAAAAATATTAATGAGGTGAAGCTGGAAGTAATGGATGCGCTTCATGAGGAAGGCACATATGAACCGTTGGATGTGTATGCTACTACTCAGATCGAAAAGGCATATGCAGCAGGAAGATCTCTCATGGAAGGAAAAAGGGAACATATTTTCAAACTAATTACGGCACTATAGGAAGGAAAAAAATATGAAAAAAGTATGGAAAAAGGTATTGGCCTTCGGCCTGTGTGGTGTTCTGATATTTTCTGTAATGCCACCTCTGCCAGTTATGGCTAAGAATGTACAAAGAAATATTGCCACAAATTCAAATGCCGAAAAAAATGAAAATACGCCGGTTGCTACAAAATCAAATGCGGATACAGCGAACAAGGCTACACTCTCTAATGCTTTACGAGCTGTAAATTCTTTGGGGGATATTTGGGACGACTGGAGCGGAAAAACGAGCTTTGAATTTTTGAATGGAACCCAGGGAGACGGTTCTGAGAAGAAACCATTTTTGATAAAGAATCGGGAACAGCTCATGGGACTCTCAGAGCTTGCAGCAATGGGGATGATGATTCCCGATGCAGGCGGAGCCGATTATCCGGGTGATTATTCTGGTTGCTTCTTTGCCCTGGGCGGAAATATAGACATGCAGGGAGTTGATTGGATACCGATAGGTTTCTATGGCGACTCTTCGGAGTCGGCTGGGCCGATCGTAAATGCATTTCAAGGTGATTTCGACGGCAACGGCTACACAATTCGAAATTTAAAGCTAAATAAATTTGTTAATTATAATCACGTTGGCTTATTTGGGGCTATTAGCAATTCGCTTATTCATGATCTGATTGTTATTCCTGATGCAACAGAAATCAAAGGGAACGACAGAGTGGGATCTATAGTAGGATATGCAGTTGATTCTAAGATCATAAATGTAAAAGTGAAAAATGCTGCATTGAATACTACCGGAATTACTGGCGGTATTGCTGGCGAGGTAAGCAATACGGTAATAGAAAATGCGATCTGTGACAATGTAATAATTGATGCCTCCAATGGAGCAGAAATTATATATATAGGAGGGATTGTAGGGATTGCCTCAGATTCTGCCGTTGTAGATTGTGAGGTTACGACAGGAAGCGGGAATACGGCTAGAATACAAGGTACCGGCTTTACCGGCGGAATTATCGGATATCAAAACTCAGCAGATATTTATAACGTGTATGTAAAGGGAACAATCGGAGGGTATCACTCAACGGCAATCGGAGGGATTACAGGAAAATACGTATCCGGAAAGCTTAAAGTGGCACGTTTTGAAGGCACGATTGGTAATTCACAGTTAGGGTCGATGGCGAGAGAAGGTACTTTTATCGGCACAAGGCAAGGTGCAGCCACTAACTTTGATTATATCGATGATGTAGCGTACCTATTTGCTGATTCTGAAAGCAAAATCAGCGCAAATGTGTGCGGATCAGAGATCCCGGATGATAATGATTATACTTACGATGCTCATATCGGATATTGGCATAATAGCGATCTTTACTTTACTTTAATGCAGGGCGGTACGAGTAAAAATATAACAGATCAGTATTTTTACGAGATATTAGAAGAGGGGATCCTTTCTAGTATGGACGAGGAGGGGGAAGGTCAGTATAGGGTTGACCATTTTGCGCCAAATTCAGTCGGCCGTCCGGTGCGTGGCTATCTGGTTATCGTGAACCAGATTGATACAATTGCCAATGGACAGAATTTTTATGATATTGCGACATTGACGGCAAAAGGGGCATCCCAATATGCGAAAACCCTCGATAAAGAACATAGGGGGGCAGTAGCTGCCGGGGCGGTTGTCAATGTGAGTACAGCACCAAATAATACTGATACAGAGAAATTCCAGATGGAGGGAACCCCATATTATACAAATGCAGATGGGGTGAAAAAAGATACCTCATACTCTGATGCCAGCCATAGTTATACCTTTAAGATGCCGGAAGAAGATATTGTGATCGATGCTACATACAAAAAGGTTGCTGTATCTATTCAGGTTCAGCCAGATACATACAATTTTTCGGTAGCGCAGACAAGAACTGGGAACCGAAAATATCCTACTAAAATAACGGAAGTTAAAAACAAGGAGGGGAAGTTGATAGCCCGCTACATCAACGGCAGCTTAGATCAAGGGATGGAAGTACAGCCGGTAATGATCCAGGCGGTGATCGATGCAAACAACGATGTATATGATAATCGCGTAAAATGGAGTATTGACGACGCGGATCTGATTACCCTTGCTCAAAATGATGATGAAGGATCAGATGGATATACTGCAAAATCTGCCAGCGTTACATTAAATCTTAATTCCAGATTCTTTGAGGATATTATTACAGATCTGGAGGGTAAACAGGCAGAAGAAAACTATCAATATAAGATACCGAATACGATTTACGGCGCGGGCCATCAAAACGGAGGCGTTGCGATCCTGACGGCAGCTACGCGGCCATCAACATCCTTTGAAGGGAAACCCTGTACAGCAAATTGCCGCATTAATGTAACGTTCCAGATAATTGATAATACGCTTGTGGCGGCAGAAGGTGCAGTATTAGATAAAATGACTTTGGAATATACCGTGACTCGTAGATTAACTGGAGATCGGTTATCCCCGCAGGAGTCTATTACTGTAACAGCTCCTCAGTCTTTAACTGCAACGTTTCTCCCGGATTACTTCTCAAAAGAGGAAGTGACCTGGAAGAGCAGCGATCCAGCCGTAATTGGAGTAAACCAAGATAATGTGGCATATAGGGAGGCATCTGTATCCGCCTACAAGGATGCCAAATGGATTAAAGATATTATTGCGACAGATAATGGTGTTATATCAAATGACAGGTATGCGAGTGTATCTGGACATGGAGAGAGGCAAGCAATTATAAGCGTGGAAGGTAAGGACAAGCTGGGAAATCGTGCAACGGCCGATTGCCAAGTGACTGTACGGTACGTAACAGAGGATCAGACTGTTATAAAACCGGAAGCTGTCGAATTAGATCAAGCTACGCTAACGTATGAGCTGTCATATGATAAGGCTGGAGATATCCGATCGGAGACGATCAAAAAGAATGGGTTTGAACCGAAAAAGTTATCAGCTGTAGTATTGCCAGATATAGAAGATACAGAGAGCCATCGGCCATATGATCGGACTGTAAAATGGAGTTCATCGGATCCATCGGTACTATCTGTTGATGCTGCCGGAAATCTTACGGTAATCGATGAGGCTCCATGGATGCAGGAAGCTATGGCGCAAGCTCCATATCAGGCGGCGAAAGAGATCTTTGTGACAGCTACGACAGCCGACGGTAAAAAGATTGCTTCATGTAAGGTTAATTTACAGTTCCAAGTAAATTGTATTGAAGCAGATCGAGAAAAGGAAAGTTATCGGATTGTCCTTACGAAAAGTGGACGCAGATCGGCACCGATCCTTACTTACACAGGCCAGGAATCAAAAAAATTAAAGGCGGCCATATATCCGGAAAGCTCGGATCTTAATTATGTAGTATGGATCTCGAAGGATCCGGAAGTAATAACGGTAGCAGCGGATGGCACCATAACGCCGGTGTTATTAGATGAAAATAATGAGTTAAAAGCTCAGTGGATAAAAGAAATATTACAGGAGTACCCCTACAGTGGCACAAAAACTGTAGAGGTGACGGCATCAACAACAAATGGAAAGATGAGTGATAGTGTAATAATCGATCTGGAATTTGTGGTAATTGACAATACATATTCTTCTGGGGGATCAGGCGGCGGATCCACCGGTGGCGGTGGAGGCGGCGGATCCACTGGTGTAACCCCAACAGGTAAAACCCAGAGTACGGGAGCACCGGCCGGCTCTGTAACTGGCAGTTGGACTCAGGCTGCTAATGGTAAGTGGCTCTTTGCTGCAGGTCGAACGTACGCTGATGAATGGGCTTATATTAATAATCCGTATGCGTCTGCAGGACAGCCGGCGGCATCCTGGTTCCGGTTTGACCCGGATGGATTTATGGTAGTTGGTTGGTACACGGACAATGATGGAAATATCTATTATTTGAATCCGATATCCGATGGGACTCAGGGACAGATGCTTACAGGCTGGCAGTATATTGATGGGGCCTGGTATTATTTTAATCCGGAGTCAGATGGAACAAGAGGGAAACTTCTAACAAATACCATAATCGGGGGATACCAGCTGAACGAGAAAGGCCAGTGGGTTGAAGAAGAGATTGTAACAACAAAATAAAAGAATCGGGTACCGTGTACATTGAAAACTTAATATTGACCGATAGTAAATAGTGCTGGCTGGGAGGAACCCAGCCAGCAAGAAATTAATTACAAACAAATAAAAGTATGTTATACTAAAATTGGGTAGCCAATCTGCGGGTGGTTTTCCACTTCCTTTGCCTTACATCTGAATTTTACATAAGGATGAAAGGAGGTGGTGCGTGTGAGTACATATGAAGAATTAACATTAATTGTTAATGTTGCAATGTTGATTATTGCAATTTTAGTATATACAAACAGCAAAGGTACAAAAAAATAACCACCCCGCCTACCAAGCCGATGGTTATTTTTCCTTAGGAATTGGAAAGCCACTCTGTGGAGTTGGCTACCTTTTGTACCTTTAGATTATCACATATTAAAAAAAAAGTCAAATTAGTATGTTGCCGGTGATATTACAGGTAGCATCATATTAAAGGGTCAGATTGTCAATCCCAAAAGAGTATGATATACTTTTGCTGGGTAGTTAATCTGCTGGGTGGTTTTCCGTCTTCTTTTCTCGGAGTAATTGAGGAGAGGAGGTGGTATCCATGAGTACATATGAGGAACTGACATTAATTGTCAATGTGGCAATGCTAGTTGTAGCTATACTCGTATACGCAAATGGAAAAGGTACAAAAAAATAACCACCCCGCCTACCAAGCTGATGGTTATTTTTAAATAATTATTAGACGGAAAGCCACTCTGTGGAGTTGACTACCTTTTGTACCTTTAGGATATCATAATTTAAATAAAAAGTCAAATTAAGCTACCGGTGAAGTTACAGGTAGCTTTTATTTTCATTTTTCGGAACGAGTAAGAAATTTGCTGATAATTTTAAGCAGGGAGTCTTGCATAATTCCCTTAGAAAGAATATAATAAACGTAAGAAAATACGTTTTAAGAAAGAAGGGATAACTATATTTGTTGTAAGTAATCGTGATCTTCAGGTCAAGCTAAAAGAAATTCGTGAAAAAGTAAATAAGGGGGATGATGCAATACATCATAGCAGAGGTTCAGATGATTTAGTGATTACTTCTTTAAAACGGTATAATCAAATGATCGATATTTTATTTAAGGAACACAAAAGTGCTAAAGAAGTTTTAGAAGAAGAACAGGATAATAAAAAATTATTAGAAAAATATGTTGCTCTATCAATGAGATTACAAGAAGAAAATTTAAAAGAAGGACCAGATTTTGTAAAACAAAAAGATTTAAGTAATGAATGGTCAAAGATAAAAAAAGAAATTCTTAAACGAATGGAAACTTAGGATTTTAGGGTAAAGGGATGATCAGATGGAGCGGAAATACTATGAAAAATGAATTTATATCGAGGAAGAAAAATTTTCAAGGCACGGAGGGATACATGGTTTCACAGATGATACAGGGAAAGCCAACGTGTGAACAGTTTGTTCCTGCAGATAACTATGAAGAATTCTGCAAATCAATAAATACAATACCTAGAGTCATGACTGTAAAAGCTGAAATTTTAATGTGTACAACAAAAGCTGAAAAGATTGAATGTTGTAGAACATATTTTAACCAGATTCTGGAGGAGAAAGATCCTCAGCGCACATTGCAGTTAGTTGATCTAATGAATGTTATGGAGCGCGAATTTGGAACGTTTCGTATCTATCCAACAGAGGAGTTCATGGCCAGAGAGGAAGTCAAATTGTACCATGAAATATCTATGGCCAGAGATTTATAAACACCGATAGAGCAGAGGTGAGAACCAGGAGACCTTTGGCGCATCACCGGCGAGGGATTAGTAATCCACCAGTTTCACCGGTTATGAGAGAATCCAAAATCAAAAATTCAGAAATTACTACAAAAGACTATCGGATTCCACCTGGTAGTCTTTTATTAATTTGTCGAAAACTGTCAATATTTGTAGAATAAAAAGGAAAGCGCAGACAAAGTCTCTATGCTATACTTGTTTTAAGTAATAGGTGGGGATTGAGAAACAAACTGGAGGTTTTTGCATGGCAGTATGTTGTATTATAACTGGAGGGCTTTTCTTGGCATTTGGAATATATTTGTGGTTTTGGTTAGATAAGCGACATTTTTATCGAAGAAATGTTGCTGGATTGGAGGAATTTGATTCTTACTTCGATATGTGGAAAAAGAGAATTAAAGAGTATTTTGTGAAAACGATAAGCGGCTTTTTATTATTTTTCGGAACATGGTTAATAATTATGGGGATTGCGGGAGCAATATTTATTTAGAAAGGGGTAGAAAGATGAAAAAATATATGTCTTTAATTGCGATTACAGCAGTGATGGTCGCGGGAGCAAGCATGAATTGTTATGCTGCAGGTTGGCAGCAAAACCAAAATGGCTGGTGGTGGCAGTATGATGATGCCAGCTGGCCGGCGGCGACCTGGCAATGGCTTGATGGAAACGGTGATGGCACCGCAGAATGTTATTATTTTGATGAAAATGGATATATGCTGGCCGGGACAACAACCCCGGATGGGTATCAGGTAGACGGCGAGGGAAGATGGATCTTAGATGGTGTGATCCAAACAAAGAGCGTCACTGGTCAGAATATGGGATCTGGAACGACTGGATCCGGAGGCTCCGGAGGAGCTGGCAGCTCAAATGGGAACGGAAATAATCCGCATAAGGATAATCGGACAGTGACAGGCCGATATGATATTACAAGCAGCGGGGCCGCTCTGGATGATGCATATTACACCCCGATTGATTATACCGATGTAACCGCGATCAATGATCCGGATAAATATTGCGAACTGATGAATTTATATATTAATGGGGATGATAGCCGAGGGGCTGGCGATAACTGGCGTGTAGATTGGAATAAACCTGTTTCAGAAAACGGGCAATCTAATATATATTACTATTATAATTCTTTTGGAGATAGTAGAGATCAGCCGGGGAATTTTTATAAAGTAATTAAAGTAAGCAAATCACGGCCATATGAAGCACATCAAGGTAATGTAATATATGAACTAAGAGTTTATGGATTTGAAGACGGTTACATGTTAGTAAATACAACGAGAAATGGTATTTACTTTAATGAACGTGGCGAAGCTGTCGTAAACGATGCGGTAGTAAAGCATACAAATTATTGTTACTATGGTGACATTCACTGGCATACAACTTTAAAAGATAAAAGCGAGTTTTATTGGGACGATCCTATAACGTATGAAGAATATCCAATTTTCTACCATAATCGTTATATGAAAGATGATGGAACATATAATAGTGGCTATGGTTTTGGTGATTGTTGTGGCCAAATTTATTCATTCAAGGATTAATATAATTTCAAATATAATACCCTCAAGCTATCGGTAATCATATACCGATAGCTTTTTTTATGAAATGGAGAAAAAGTGAAAAAATAGAAATTACATATTTGTGTGATGCTATGGAACAGTTTGCTTGCATATTGGTAGCCGAAGTATTTGGAAAATCGAAATATGTCTACCAGAATATTAAGCATTAGGTACTAATAAAGGAGTGGTGAAAATGATAAAAGTGAAGCTAAAGAGGATTACAGCACTGTTACTATCCGGAATTATGATTGCATCGTCTCTGGCCACGCCGGCCTATGCTATATATAGTTATTATTCTATGGATGCTTTGACTGATGCAGACAGAGCCATTAAGGATTGGACATGGTCTGCAGATGCAGAGGAACAAGCGAAGAGGATTCCTTTAACTCCGACAGGTTTATCCCAACAGCAAACAGCTATTATGGGAGGGTATACGACTAAGTTCTGGTTTCAAGACGAAGCAGCCAAAACGGTGACAATTAACCATAATGGAAAAGATATTGAAATAGATTTTTCGAAGTTTAATCACCGCTATTATTCCTGTGCTGATAGTCATAATACGGGCTGGTTCGCACCGATCGGTAGCCAAATGGTTTTTAAACAAATGTATTTTCCAACCTCAGATTTAAGAGACTATCCGGAATTCATTACAAATGCTCCGGTTGACATGGAAGAAAAGAAATTCATTTTATTGATGATATCTATGTTAAGTGCAGCATATGAAACGCCAAGTGCATCTGATTTAAAGGATTCTGATAGCTCTTCCATGTATTATTATTTGTTGTGGCTTTCCATATGGGCCAACGATATATACGCCGACAGCGGTGTTTTTCACGGCGTAAGTCCAGAAGATGACTGGGATTATGTTCGTGATATGGTGAGAGTTGGATATCCGGAAAGATTGAATCCTGATGCATGGGGAAGTACCGCTATTTATGACGCGTTTCGTGACGGCGGGCCGGCGCAAAAATACTTTTTTAATTGCTGGAGAGCTGCGAAATTCCTGTCTACATTTGATTACAGCGATATAGGTACTTCATTACCGCTGTCTGAGCCGATCATGGGTGAAGACGGAATGTATCACATGACGTTTGATTACTCTTCCCTTGATGAGTACTCAAAAGAGGTATATCGCCGTCTGGTAGCGGATAATCTGGCGGCCGGTTGGGAATATGACAATAATGGCAGTTATATCGATTTTAAGTCAGCAGATAGTAACTCTAATGGTAATGCCATTGCAGTACTTCGTTTTCAGGAGAACAGTGAAGAAGATCACTTTTATAACTGCGGATTTGGGATAGGTGGATTGGCAGGTTTCCGGGGCTGTAGCAAGGGAAAAGGAACTTTGCCTACATGGGGGAATACACAGACCTACTTCTCGGCGGTATCAGAACCACTCGAAATTTTGGTGGGTGGAATCTTAACCGGTACCGGGGGAGAAGGTGACTGGAAGGTGTCGGTTGACCGATACGAGCATACCGAAACGTGGGAAACCCATTATAATGTACAACTCCGAAAATATGATTCCGAGACAGGCCAGCCTCTTACCGGCTCTAAATGGGACATTTTAGAAGCCTTCGATGCCAGCCAGTTAGACAGCACAGATCTGGAATCTGCAGACAATTGGGCGAACGCGAAAGGGAGCCAATTCCTCCAGTGGGACGGTTGGGACTATGGCGATGGAAACCCGGATGGCGATATTGCGAATGATCCCTGTACCTGGGATATCAATGTGACCAATTCAGATGGTTTGCTGATGCTGGGGGACAACGAAGAAAATGCAACAAATAAAGTAGCGCATACGGATGTGAAATCATATACCTACACGAAAGGGTATTGTGGCGGCCATCCGGATCCGGATATAGAGGAAAGTGGAGATCCGGAAGTGGATGCTGAGATCGAAGCAGCTGCACAGGAGGCATGGGAAGCCGAAGTAAATAAATGTGAAGAATTAGCAGCCAAAGGAGGTTTTTTTCATTCTATTGATCCTGGGACTGCACAAGAAGATTTGGAGGCAGATCGAAATGAGTATTATAAGCAGTTTATTTCACTGAGGTATGATTATTCAGCAGCGGAATTAAACCCGCGTCCAGGCTATACCATTCATGGGGTGCATAAAGATGATATACCAATAGAAATAAAAACAGTTACTTCTTCTGAGTATAAAGATTCTAATAATACACCTACGTCATTAAAAGAAAGTACTCAGATGCGTATGAAGATGCTGCAGCCCATTTTACCTCAAGCGGATCTGGGAGGAGAGCGGACAAATTATGTAGCAGATGGGAATACCAATGTTGCAGCGCCAGCTCATGCATCGGCTTCCACGGCTGATTATAAAGTGGAAGAAATAGAGGATATCGAGCAGGAGGACAGCGAAGAGGCAACTCCATCCAATGCTACCGCCTCTAATGCGAAGAGAAAAAATAGATTATTGAGCCAGCTAAAAGACTTGTTTGAAGCCCCGAAAAAGCTGATTGAAAAAAATACAGTTTCGTTGTATGCATCTGCAGATGATGATGGTAATGATAGTCTCGATGGAAATTTTAAGCCTTCCGAAGTCCCTACTATATCACCAAAAGATGGAAGCATTGTAGACCATACATTTGTGGTATACGACCATCGAACTGAGGGAGAAATACATATCAATAAACGAGATCTGTACTTAAAAGATGGAGAAAATGATAATTATGATGCGTATGGAGATGCTGTGGGGGATGGAACCTTAGAGGGGGCTGTATATGGGCTATTTGCACTCCAGAACATTAATCATCCGGATGGACATACTGGGACTGTGTATCAGAAGGACGACCTGGTTGCTGTAGCAACAACAGATCGGAACGGTGATGCTTCTTTCATGGCTTACACAGAAGCTCCGGGAATGACCTGGAACTATAATTCCGGAATGATCGAAAAACGCCCAGGTGATGTCCATGGCCCCGATAATCTGTACAGGGATCAGGCTGCCGCTGATGCGGTCAATGATATCGAAAATTATATCGGCCATGATTCCGATGGTAGAGTGATCCAACTAATTGACTCTGTTGCTGGAGACGGATCAGCGTACCAGAAACACTCCTCTAATCAGGCCGGTATTGATGGAGTAATGGGTACATATGCCACCTATCCGATATCTAATAATGAGGAAGAAAATGGGAACTGCTGGATTGGACGTCCACTGATCGTTGAAGAGGGAGGAACAACCTATTATATAAAAGAACTTGCCAGATCCGAGGGATACGAGCTTTCTGTCAATGGGAAAACAAATCTCATTACAAATGGTCAGAATAACTTTGAGGGAGAATTTAAGGCAGCCGATGTAACAATAGGGCCAATCACCCTTGATTTGACGAATAATGGCAACTATTTTGATATAACAGCACAGAATGTAGAACACGATATTACTTTGCAAGGAAATGACTTTCCGGCCGGGGCGGCCTTTTCGATATCTACAATCGAAAAGGTTCCAGAAAAAATAACGGTACCTGTGTATAGCATAATTAAAAAACCAGTTATTGCAACTACAGGAGCATTTGTTTTCCGCGACGGTCAGAAGGTATCGGCAGATATTGGAGATACTGTTTCATTTGCCAGCGGGCGGACCTACACAGTAAATGCGGTATCGGCCAAGACAGATAAAACGATTGGGGCCAAACCGCTAAATTATCACACGCTGGGGACGCCAACTGTAACCGATCTTCACTCCGGGGGATCTGCAGCCGCTTTCCAGAGTTTATACAATACAGAACTTGAAAATCTGGGATATAAAGAGCCAGGAACAGATGCGCCATGGATAAGAGTGAAATTATCAGGAACAACAGATACAGAGAGAATCACGGCAATTACAACGGCCATATTGAATTATGACTTACAGTATTTTAATGCTCTGCGGATCACGGATATGGAGCAATCAGGCGGCAGCCTGTACGCAGTTATGCAATACGAATGGCAGCTGTATGGTGATAGCCGTGATAATAGCATTTATGTACCAGACAAAGACCGGCTGTATATGAAGAAAGACAGCGGTAATGGATATTTTGTTTATGCCAGATATGATGATGTGGCTTCAAATCCTGCAGTTATATCCTTCCAAATGAAAAATGGCTTTCTGGAACGGGCTACATTGAAGGATCAGGAGGTTAGCGGCCTCAATGTAACGTATCCTGAACAGCTTCCGGAAATGTATACTCTGGTAACAGCACAGACGCCTTCATATTGGGTGTATGCAGCTGGTGAGCAGCAAATCGATGATGCTGGGGAATTAAAATATACAGAAGAGACAAAAGTGGAATATGTGCAGCAAGATGGTTTTAAAGAGGTCGAAAGGACAATAGAGCTTACCTCGCTATATGACGCAGCACAGAAAACTTATACCATTACGCTTCCGATGGAAGCCTTTGATAATGCGGAGAAGATTAAATTTAAAGTCTCTGATGATGGAAGCGGAGCCTATTCTGTGAAACAGGCGTATGTAAAACAGAGTTATTTTACTTATCTTCCTCTAAGTCAGAATGATGATTCCTATGTCATGTATATAACACTTACGCGGCCAGCAGCGGATCAGCCATGGCAGGATGGAAATACGAGAGTAGATAAAGTAGGTGTATTGCAACGTCCGATCCAGCAGAAAGTAAAAATCGTAAAGGATATCTCCATAAATGAGGACGGAAAATATGAAGATAATACTTTTGCGGGTTCTGGCCATGAGGATGGTTTTACCCAGAATGGAGGCGGCACAGAAGATAATGCAGCTTACCGGCCAAACTTCCGCTTTAAAATCTATTTAAAATCTAATTTGGAGCATTTATACAGAGATGAGGAAGGAAAAATTGACTGGCAGGATCGAAATGGAAATATCATAGATATTGCAGCGTATCGCGCGGCTTATCCGGAAAAAGTACAAAAAATATATTCGAAGGTACCACACCTGACGGATCCGTTGGTAAGGCGATCAAACGATGCAGCTATCGCAAATACTGAGTTATACAGTTATACGTCGGGCAAAATAAATGATAATCAGAATAATGGTTATACGTCAGTGTTGGAAACTACCATGCAAACTGTACAGGAGCCAGGCGGAGACGAAAGAACGATTGCACGTTACAACTACAGCAAATTCTTTCATGCAATTAATGTCGCCAATCAAGATAAATGGGACAAAGTGAATGATAGAAGCACATCATTTAAACCATTTGCTATCATAAAATCTTTACTATTTGGTAAAGATGGGGCTGAAAACGCATATCCAGCCGGGCATAATAACGCTGAGATTCGGAATGAGATTAACACCTCAGATGCCGCGAAGGAAAATGCAACACGATCTGACCATGTGAGGCAATTTGCAATTTCCTGGTATCTGGATGACGAAGTAAAAAAACTTGTGAAAGAAAACAATGCCGGGGAAACGGAGGGAGCAACGGGCAGTGAAAGCTACCAGGACGAAATATATGATATAGCTCTCTTTCAGGCCATTATGAAAGCAGAAAACTACTTGAAGCCATTCTTTACATACGATTTGGATGAAATTTATTCAATCGAGTGGGATGGAGAGGCGGATGGTGGTAAAGATGGCGACAAAACAACCCTAAGTGCAGATCAGGAAGATGCGGCAGCTGAATACTGTTATGGTGTATCTGAATATCTTCCCTACGGATCTTATGTAACTGTCGAACAGCAGCCAGCCGAGAAGGATCTGGACGATTTCTACAATAAACATTATAAAATCGATGAACCAAAAGAAATTGAACTTCCAGCTGTGTATGAAGGTGGAAAGGCTGGGGTCGATACAACTCCGGAGCAGTTAAGTAACCATTACAAATATAAAGAGAGTGAGCCGGTCGCAAAATTAACAGCAAAGTACTACATACGATTCAATGAAGAGTGGCCAGAGGTGGGAAACGAAAATAACTATATAATAAAAGCCCATGGCTATTATGGCGATTATGAGATCTACAAGTACGGCCTGGATCTGGATAAGCTGGACGGAACTGCCGCTGGCGATCCCACCGGGGCGGCGCATTTTCAAATCACCCAGTCTCCCATGGATCCGACGAAAGACTACTATAATACCATCGTCGATTCGGAAGAGCAGGGCGGCAATCCGGACAGCTACTATTTTGCTGACGACGGGAACACCGGGAAGACAACAGCCAACGGTGAACAATATGAAGCCGATGCGGTGGAACGGATCTATCACTATGGCTCTATTTCAGAGGACAAACAAGTTTATAATAACGTTTCTTACCCAACAGAGAAGGGAGAGGAGTATCAAGATAACATTACAGTCATGGAGGGGATGCAGATTGCGTATGACGGAAAATATGCTCCTATGTTGGTTCCCTGGACTGTAACAGAGCCAGTAGATGAACTGGTTGATATGGCGCAGAAACCGGATGGTTCTTCCAGCTATAAAGGATATGCATATCGCAAGTATCGGAACACCTATTATACAAGCAAACTCCGCATTGAAAAGCTCGATGCAGAGACAGGCGAGAATATTCTTCACGATGGTGCCTTTTTTGCTCTTTATGCAGCGGAGCGGGAAGACGGCCAAGACACGGATGGTCTGATAAAGTTTTATGAGCAGGAAACATTAATAAAGGGTTCAAAAGAGTTTTTAGAGGCCATGGGGGCTACACAGATCACGCCGGCCGCCAGGGCTCTTCCGGATATCGGTGGATTATGGACGGGATATGTGCCAGCCGGTACACCGATTTGCAGCGAGGCGGAACAAATTATACTAACCGATCAATCGGGCCGGCGGACAGGGCTGTTTGAGGCGTTCACGACGACTCGGGACGGTATACAAGCAAAAGAAGAAGATCTAACACAGACGGCCATCCAAGATCAGAATACCGGATATCTGGTAACTCCGCAGCCTTTAGGGGCAGGAACTTATGTCTTATGTGAAGTACGGCCGCCAGCTGGCTACGTCCGAACGAAACCGGTGGCTATTGAGATCTATTCGGACAAGATTTCTTATTATTTAAACGGCGACAGAGACAACCGGGTGGCAGCATCCATTTACGAGGACGAGACGGGTGAGGGGCCGCAGGGAATTGAAGACACGGCCAGAATCTATGTGGGTAATACCCCGATCCGTCTGGAGATCTCGAAGATCAAGGTCAAGGATCAGACTGTCACTTACAAAACAAATACGCGGGTCGAGGGAACCGAGGCGGAGCTGGGGGCAAAATACGGAAAAGAAAATCTGGAGTATGCCTATAAAAATGGTATGTACCTCGGGTATGCATGGTATAAGGGGACGCTGGAATATTTAGAAAGTCGGAAAGCGTCTGGAGAGCCAGTGGAGCCAGTATACATTGATGGTATTTTTGCTGGTTATGGGTTGGTAACGCGGCCGTTAGATACTGCCGATGATATTAACCGATACGTGGCCGGGGCCAGAGTAACCCTGTATGATGCCATCGAAGTGACGGCCAACGGGGACAGCGGCGATTACGGCTATGATGGAGTAGAGGTAGTCCGGGATCGTAATAATAATGTGCAGAGCATTAAGGTTCTGGAAGGCTATGCCGGGAACCGAGTAGAATTTGTCAACTTGGATGATGTAGCCGGGAGTGTTTCTGGATCAACGGGGCCGGGAACCTGGACGTACCAGACGATTGACCGGAAGGATTCGGATATTTTGTATTATTCGCTGGGAGGTTTGACGGTAACAGAGACGGGAGCAGATGGCCGTATTTGGGGATTTGACAGATATGGGAACCGTATACAAGTAAAAAATCAGGAATCAATTTATGTATTGAAAAATGGCCGGCCGATTTTCGAACTTACGGGAGGGGATCTGGAGCAGGTACAGTATTCTTCCGTGGATAAACGCTTTACGCTGCCGGCGGGAACAAGCCTCTATCATGTTTCAGATGGCAACCGGGATGCTATGGTGCATCCGACAACCGGCATGGCCTACATAACGGAAGATGCTATAAGTGCAGACGGGAAACCATACAAGAAAATTATGGTATGGCCTGTAAATGTTTCGAAAAGAAATGGCGAAATAATTGCGCAAGAAAAAATTAAAACTTACCGGATCGCGTCCATAGATGCCGATACAGAAAATGAATATACGATTGGTACCTATGATGGAGCAGGGCTTAAAAAGTCCGTAAACCCGACCATAGATGAGCATGGGCTTCCGGAATATTACCAGAGATCCGACCAAGAATACACGAAGGGAGAGCCAGTCTATGACATTGACAATGACTATGTAAGATATCGTTACTATGATCTTCTTCCCGCGTTCAATCGAAATGCTTACCGGATTAATAACGAACAGGAATTACGAGAGATTGGGGAAGAAGAGGATCCTGCAGATGACCAAAAGCTATATCACCGCCAGGGCGAAGCCTGGATCATGGAAAATACATGGATTACAGGAGAGAAATACCCAAATGATCCATTTGGGGCAGAAATGACAGTGGGACAGGTAGATATGTTGAAGCGTGTAATTCCTGGAACCTATATTCTGGAGGAGTTAGAGGCATCGGCCGGTTATGTGCAGAGCCTTCCCGTGGCTGTGACAGTAACGGAAACTACGGGCATACAAGCGGCAGAGCTGCAGGATGGGAAAATAAAAGTAGAAATAGTGAAGACGGATGCTACCGATCAATACCGAATCGATGTTATCAGCGATTATCAAACTGGATTAAGTACTACAGAGCCAAAGGGAAGCTATAGCTACGGGCAGATAGCGGGATCACATCTGACCATGTATAAGGCGCGGCGGGTATATACGACCGATACGGCAACTCATCCGAAGGGCTACTACCTTGAAAAAGTGGAGGCGCGGCCGGCTGAGTGGGTGGTGGAAAATACCGTTGATAATACCCCAGTAACAGTGGTTGCAGACTGGATAACGGACGGAACTCCCAAGTATTTTGAAGGGATTCCCGCCGGCGACTATATTTTAGAAGAAAAAGAGGCCCCGAGTGGTTTTGTGCGTTGTTCGATGGAAGTAGAGGTGAAGGCATCTGGAGAAGTCCAAACCTACAATCTAAAAAACGACCATGTGAAGCTTGAGATATATAAATATTATAGGGACTCGAATGGAAATATGAGTCAGCTATTAAATGACCACGCTGCAGGACTGGCACTTTATAGGGCCAAGACGGATGGAAATGGGAATATATTGATTGTAGATGGCCAGCCGCAATATGACGAGGCCCAGCTGATCGAAGAGTGGATGACTGATGATTTATCGGATTATACCGAAAATTATGAGACAAGCACTAATTTTGTAGATCGCATAAAAAACTTTTTAGGGTTCAGAGGCAATACCTCTTTTATCGCAAGCTTTGAAGAAAAATATCAAGAAAAGGGGGATCAGCTTGTATATATAACCTGGCAAACGAAAAGAGGTGAGAGATCCGCAAATAGGATTTCAGATAAACAGACCGGGCTGACAGACAGTGCAGTTCAATTGTGGCAAACCGATGAGGGCAAGACGATCCGGATTACGATTTACCGGAATGTGACAAATGGAGCCACTGACGATTCCGGCCAACTCCCATTAAACTTTGAATACCAATTTAACTACCGGGAACTGGCAGACATGATGAAGAGCTATGACACTCTGGAGGGGATGCACAGGATTGATTATCTACCTTTTACTGATGTACGGGATGGTATGAAAGTTGGAAATTATGTTCTCGTAGAAACGCAGGTTCCGGAAGGGTATGAAGCTGCAAAACCGAAGGCAATTACGATCACAGAAACCGGTGCCGTACAACGGTTCAGCCTGGAAAATATAGATAAGTATATACAGGTACTCAAGGTGATTACGGATGGCGTAGAGGATTACGCTGTAGAAGGTGTCAAACTGGCCCTGTATCGAGCCGATGAAAACGGGAATTTTGCTGAGACTGACACACTTCTTGTTGAAAGCTGGATTTCCGGATCGGATGGGCGATATACAGAGCAAGACAAGTTTGCAGGGGACATCCCGACAGGTTTTGAGGTTGGTGATCTAAGGCCCCATAAAATCAGCGAGATTCCATATGGGACATATTACATTGCGGAATTAGAGATTCCACCCTATATGGCAATGGCGGATCCAGTAAAAATTGAGGTGGGGGCTGAAACGGTACCGGTGTATCGGATTGTAAACAAACCGACACAAGGCCGGTTGGAAATTAAAAAGACGGCGGAAGATACTGGGGAAATGCTTGCAAATGCCCGATTCAAAGTAACAAATAAAGATACTGGGGAAATGTGGTATATAACTACAGGCCAATCCGGTCAAGCGGAATTGCCGGGGCTACCGGTTGGGGTAGTTCAGACCGACGGAACAATATCGCCATATACGTATAAAATCGAAGAAATATCGCCTCCAGACTTGTATCAGGTTGATGGTGGAGTGAAATACTTTCAGTTTGATGGAAATGTCAATAGTCAGGTAGTCACTTACACGCATGAAGTAGTGGATCGGCCGACGGAGATTAGGTTTAAAAAGACTAATTTTAACACCGGAATGGCTGTAAAAGGAGCCAGGATTGCGATATATAACGCAATAGTTGTAGATGGTCAGTATGTGAAAGATGGAGAAGCCATTGAGGAGATCATATCTGGAGCTGATGGTTTTACCGTAAAGAGAAAGTTATCAGCAAACCATGTATATATCATGGAGGAATTGGAAGCCCCTGCAGGGATGCATCTGGCGGATCCGGTGATCTTTACCGTTAATACCTTCGGAACTGGCCTTCGAAATATTGCAAATGATTTCAGCGTAATTAAATTTGCCGACGATCATGGAACTATTGAATCTATGACGGTTACTGGCCGAGTGGCGAATAAGGTTTTTACAGTCTTTAAAGATTTGGATGATGGAAGCGAATTGCCGGCATTTATAGGCAGCACAGATCTAAAACTGACAGAGGCTGATGGGATCCTGGAGGGGCATTTGTATGAAATTACAGAGTATACCAGGTACTCCGATGGTCATGTAGAAAAGAGCAGTAAAGAGACAAAACGAATTTATTTTGATGAGGAGGGTGGTTATACACAACCGTTAAGGACATATTTGGAGACGATGCAGGAGCTTACAGACCAGGAGGGAAGCACACTGGCGGCCTGGATTGTTAATCCGAATCAATTGGAGTATACAATCGAAAATCCTGTAGTGGAAGAAGCGATTGTTGCTCAAGTAACTGGAAACGTAGGAAAGGGATATGCGGCGGTTAAAAAGGGTGACGTAATGAAATATACCATAACCTACGAAAACCCGTCAAATCAGCCGGCAGACATAACGATTAGAGCAATATTACAAGAAAGCTTGGATTACATGAGATCTTCGGGATCATCGAGAGAACAGAATGGAATCGTAACATGGCAGATACAGGACGTAGAGCCTCATAAGATCGGGACGGTGGAACTGGTGGCAGCTGTAGTGGAAACCAAAGGATGGGCCAAAACAGCCTTCCAAGTTGGGGATATCCCGGAATTTGAATTAGGGAATCCCATTGCACCTGCAGGCAGCTTAACGATTCGAAACCATCTGTCAGGAACTGGAAAGGAGATAGAAGATATTTTCAAATATAAAATAAAGTTCTTTGATAGTTCAGGAAATATTCTGAGAGGGTATCAGAATTTCACCGGCTCCCGGAATGGGAGAATTAAAGGCGAAGGTATGATTACTCTGGCTGGAGAGGAAGCGGTGACATTTGAAAGCCTCCCGTATGGAACCCGGTACGAGATTAACCAGGAAGCTGCCTATGATTATGAATTAATTACGGAAACCTACACGGGTGAGATTACACCGGATCTGCAAAGTGCTGTGTTTGAAAATCATCGTAATGATGAGACGAAACGTAATATTCTGACGGCAGGAGCAAATTACCGGTTGATGGAGACAACCAGGTATAGTGATGGCGAAGAATGGCAAAGCGGTATCTACCGATTTAGCTTAAACGAATCAGGATCGGTTGACAATGTGGACATGGAGGATCGCCCGGTACAGGTATATTTCAGTAAGCGCGATATCACAACGGATGAAGAAATTTCTGGTGGCCACTATAGCCTTCTGGATGCCGCGACAGGCGGGCTCATTTATGAGTTCGACAAAACTGCAGATAAAGAAGTTCTGATTCCAGCGGATATTCTTATGCCGGGGAAGGAGTACATATTGCGTGAGGATCTGGCACCCACCGGCTATGCTTATGAGGAAGAAATAAAGTTTGCGGTCAACGAGGATGGAATACCAGAGGTAGTAATTATGCAAGATACTAAAACAGACGTGGCATTGTTAAAAATTGATGCTGTTACAAAGGAACCATTAAGTGGAGGGCGATATCAGGTATCCGACAGTAATGGTGCAGTTGTTTATCAGTTTACGGCATCGGGAAAGCCAGAACAGCTTAATGGTATTCTGCGGGCTGGAGAAAGTTACACACTTGAAGAAGTGGAACCGCCTTCGGGCTACGCATACAGCAAAAAAATCCCATTCACGGTACCCAAAAGCCCAAAAACAATAGAAATTGTTATGGAAGATAAGCCAACTAATCTATTAGTTGAAAAGTTGACAGAAGCCATGGTAGCCAGCCCTTCGGAAGCAGAACACCAATTATCAGGGTTCAAGCTGCAGATCCTTAATGCAGATAAGTCGCCGGCAATTGCAGCCAGGACAACCGAAGATTTTAAGGCAGGAGAGGAGCTGATATTTACTACTGGCAATCAGTTTAAGCAGCTTATCGGCCAGCTTATTGCCGGTCAAAGCTACTGGCTCCATGAAATAAGTCCGCGTGATGGATACGCCTATGCAGAGGATGTAATGTTCACGGTAAGCTTAGATGGACGCGAAGATATCGTCCTTATGGTCGATAAACCTACACAGGTAATTGTGTCGAAGAAGGCGATAACTGGTGACAATGAGCTGCAGGGGAATTATATGAGCATCCGCAACATGGCTGGAGCAGTGATAGAAGAATGGATATCAGCAGAAGATCCCCATATAATTACCGCTAAATTAGTAGCTGGAGAAACCTATCTATTGTGTGAGGAAAGACCACTGGAGGGCTATGCTTATGCATCTGCGGTCGAATTTACGGTAAGTCTGGATGGAACCATCGACAGAATTGAAATGAAAAATGAAATGACCAAAGTACGCATCATTAAAATGAATAGCTCGGGGAATCACCTAAAGGGGGCAGTGCTCCAGGTGCTTGACGCACAGAAGAATATTGTTATTCCTGATTTTGAGAGCACAGGTGACGCCATGGAGATTACAGGGCAATTGACTGCGGGCAGACAATATTATCTGCATGAGGTACAGGCTCCAGCTGGTTATTTATTATCAGCGGATGTCCCGTTTACGGTACCCAAGGGAGCGGAAGTAGTAGAAGTAAGGATGTCAGACCCTAAAAAACCAACATCGGGGCCAGACGTAAATCAGATGTACCTGCGAAAAGTGGATGCATTGACCGGAAAGGGGATAGAAGGTGTTGAATTTTCCGTGTATCAGCCGAATGGTAACTTATATTCTGTGTACGTGACTGGATATGATGGCTATGCAAAGTTTGATGTGCCGCGAGATGGCACATACACATACCGAGAAACGCAAGCAGCCCCGGGATATATTGTGACGGATGAAGTCTATAGTTTCACGATCAGGGATGGCCGAATTACGAATCAGAGTACGGTAAGTGTAGTAAATGTACCGGTACCAGATATCAAAATCGAAAAAATCGATGGAGTATCAGGGGAACGCTTATCCGGAGCCAAAGTACGAATATGGAATGACACATGGACGACAGTTGAACTAACGGAAGAGGATGGCAGCTTCACAATTAACCCGCCGGCCGCTGGTAGATATTATATCCAAGAAATAGAGGCCCCGGCCGGTTACAAACTAAATGATACGGTCTATGAATTTGTTATCCAGTTGGATGGCAGCATAACCGGCACCACGGTAATTTACAACTATCCAGAAGACGGTAAGCCTGAAAAGAAGATAGGCCGAGTTACAGCGGTATACCGATCCGGATTAAGTGGACGCGGATATACTGAGTTCGGAATACCAGGTATACATGTCCCAGGCGTAAAAACCGGTGATGATACCCCAATCAGGAGATATCTGTTACTGTGTGCTGCATCTTTAGCGGGTATCGTTGGAATTGCATTTATCCGGAGGAGGAAGAAAAAATGAAGCGGTATGTATGTGCCTTAATTGCGCTGGTTATTACTTTTTCCGGATCGGCTTATGCCGCAGAGGAGATCATGGCTACTACGGAGAATTCCGTAGTAGCCGACGATAACCAGAAAGTGAGCTTAACCGGGGAAGAATTGATTATTATATCTCCGTTCATTGCAGATCCGCGAGAATATGAAATATATCTGCCAGAAGCTCAGTACATCTATGAAAACCGTGAATATGATCTGGAGAGCTATGAGGTTATAGAAGCGGTTATAGAAGAACATACGAAATGTGCAGGGGATACCATCACCTATGATGCAGTTGAACAAATCGACAGGGTACCAGGGACTTGTGAAATCGAAGCAACGGATGACCTATCTGGACAGAAGAATACAGTGGAGGCCCCACTGATTAATTATGAATACGATAATTACCGATGGATTAACGACTTTGAATTTCCAGTAGTTGTAGAGGCTGCCGATGCGGATACATATGCAATCAATAATACCTTAATTCCGCAACGTGAAGAGGCCCCGTTTGCCGGTTACGAGGACTTACTTCTTGATTTGATCCACGTTGATCCAGAATATTACAGGATTGATAGTGTGGAATGGGACACGGAACCCTGGACGGAAAATGGGGTTGTGTATCGAAAAGCCACTGCGAAGGGCTCAAAGCTGGTGGCTGATGTGGTGGCATATTACGAGGGCGTTACAGTGTTTGAAAGTAGAAGGGGGTATGCAGTCAGATCTATTTATAGTCTACATGAAGACAGTACCATTGAACAGACAGAGGAACCGGTGGATCCGATAGATCAGGAGAAAAATCTCAGATGGTGGGAGTTTTTAAAGCGATTAGGGGATATGATTATCAACTTTATTAGGAACCATCCAGTAATCAGTATAAGTATAGGGCTTGTTATCTTAATATTTGCTCTTATCCTGATACTGCATCGGTTATCCAAAAAGAAGAAAGAGGAGAAAAAAAATGACGGTGGGAATCGCGGGAAGCCAAGCGCGGATTGGGACGACGACACAAGCTCTACAGATGATACTTAATCTCAAGGCGTTAGAATACGATGCGGCCTATGTTGAAATGGGCCAGCAGTATTTGAAAAAATTACAGGAGTTAGAAAAAGAAGATATTGTGAAAAAGGAACACTGTATTTCCTTCATGGATGTAGATTTGTATAGCAGCGGCCAGATCGTATATGCAAATCGCCAAGGATATGACTACATAATTAAGGACTATGGAAATATTCGTGATCCGGATTTTGAGCAGATATCGTTCTTAGAACAGGATCTGAAAATTATTGTTGGAGGCATAAAAGCAAATGAAATAGAGTATGTAGAGAAAATTATGCTGGAAAAATGTTATGAAGACGTAAAATATATATTTTCTTTTATTCCGGATCACGAAAAGCAAAACGTGAAGAGAGCCATGGGGCCATATAAGTTAGATACGTATTTTGCATTGTACACGCCAGATCCGTTTGCCTATGTTGAGAACGATATCTATGCGTATATTTTAGGAAACTGACTGTCAATAACCCGCTAAAACAGAACACAGGGCTTGTGTATGCATAAGCCCGAAACCCATTATCAAGAAAGGAGCGCCTGAAATAACGCCAATTCCTCCAGCTGCCTAAAGAGGCGGGGGTATCCTTGGCACAGGATTATGGTGAAATTTGATGATAGGCTTGCCAATAAGGTTATAAAAAAAGAGGAGTTCGAGCAGCAACAGCAGAAGTTGCGAAAAAAATATGATGTGGAAGAGGAGGGAATTATCCGGATAGAGAAGAAGCGGCTGACAGAGGTATTAATAAAAAATATAACAATCCTGATTAAAACAATATTAGGAATTATACATATTTTGCTGTCAGCACTCGGAGCAATCTGCATCCTCTATCCGGATACGAGGGTAGCTATGTATAACGTTTTTAAAGATTTGATCCAGCAAGCGATTAACTTGTTGGGCCTATGAGAAATAAGATATTTGCGATTGTTCTTATGTGCTGTGCAGTGGGATTTTTGTATTCTGGCTATGGCCTGGTCACGGCCTGGAATACATATACATCTGCAGCGTTGTGCTACGAGACAATACAAGACCAAAAAAAATTGGAAGATTTGGTTTCGATTGAGGCAAAAACTGGTGATGTTCAACCAGAAGATAACTTAACTCATACTATGAAGCAAATAAATGCGGATTACATAGGCTGGATAACAATAGGTGATACGAAAATTGATTATCCCATAGTACATAGCAATCCTAAAAAAAACTATTTAGATCATGATTTCTATGGAAATAGGAGTGTCTATGGAACCTTATTTATCCGGCATGGTCAGAAATTATTCGAAAATCGAAATACGGTGATATATGGTCATAACATGAAAGATGGGGGGATGTTCGCAACATTAAAACGATATCTGGAAAAGTCGTGGTTCGATGAACATCCGGATGTGCAGATCAGATATGATGGACAGGCAGTCAATTGCAAAGTATTTTCAGTACAAATTATATCTGAAAATAATGATTATCCATATGCAGATCGATTTAATGATGTGGAATACAGTACATTTCTAAATGAAATGGTGCAGCTCTCTCGGATAGTACCTGGAGAGCTCCCGGATCCGGAATACCCCATCATTACATTATCAACGTGCTATGGACAGAAACGCCTTATAGTTATGGCTCAGTCTAAGGAGGAGAGGGAGAATGGCATCAAAACAATCACAGATAGATAAAGATATAGATGCAGCATTATCCAATATAGTCATGGGGATCGGCCATGGATTCAAAATGATATTTTATGGCATCAAAAAACTAAATTCAATAAAAAATGTGGTATTTCTTTTGGTTATGCTGGCTATATCGGTTTTAGCTTATGTTTATCGAAATCCTGTATTCGATTGCCTGAAATCAGTGGAGATGCCGGGCGTATTTCAAAAAATAGTATTTATTGTAATACTATGCCTTCCATTGATTTATCTAGCAATTATCGGTAGTTCGACAGATCGGAAAGCAAAGGAATTCTATAAGATATTTCAGGCAATCGAGTTTAAAGGGAGGGATGGAAAATATCCCTATTTTCTGGATATGTACCAGGATGAGGATAAAAGGACTATTTATACTTTTAAAACTTCAATTAGTGTAGGGGAATGGCGAAAGAATCAAGAACGCCTGGAGACGGCATTAGATTGTACGATTTTGCAGATTAATAATAAGGGCAGCAAGAAAATTGTTGAAATCATATCCCTTTCCAGCGATTACAAATTGCCGACATTGGTTGAATGGGAGGATTCGAGAGCTCCAGAAGGTGAAAGCCGCATGGCGGTAGGGGAATGTGTCATGGGCCAAGTATCATTTGACCTAAACAAAACGCCCCATGTACTGGTTGCTGGAGAAACAGGATCTGGTAAATCCGTAATTTTGCATGTCCTGTTATGGCAGATGATATTGAAACAGGCAAAAGTAATCATGCTGGATTTTAAAGGCGGTGTAGAATTTGGTCTGGACTACGAGGCTTATGGTGAGGTAATTACAGATAGGGAGCAGGCCGTAAAAGTCCTGGAAGAATTGGTGAAGGAAAATCAATTGCGTCTTCAACTTTTTCGACAATACCGAGCGAAAAATATAGCAGAGTATAACGAAAAAACTGATAGCCGCCTATGTAGGATCGGGGTGTTTTGCGACGAAATCGCAGAGATGATGGATACAACGGGGGTTCCCAAGAAAGAGCGCGAAATATATGAAAAAATCAAGGGACTGTTATCTACATTGGCCAGATTATCACGTTCAACAGGCATCAATATGATTATGGGAGTGCAGAGGCCAGACGCGAATGTACTGACAGGTCAGATCAAAAATAATATACCGGTACGTATATGTGGGAGATTTGCTGATAAGGCCGCTTCTGAGATTGTATTAAATACGACAGCCGCAATCAATTTACCGGACGTTAAAGGGCGTTTCCTTTTTCTACGCGGTAATGAATTGATTGAATTCCAGGCATATCTATTCGAGGATTCGATGATGCATGAGGTATATGCAGATATTGGTACTATGCTGATCGATCAAAAGCGGACTGGGAAAGCTCCTAAATACTATGAGCAGCCGCCAATTAATGCACAGGAAGATCCCGAAGATCCCGACCAGGTAATTGCAGCGGTGGATTATGGTCTGGATCGCTATAAGGATGTCGGAAATTTGGACTTTGATTTTGATGAGTCAATCGAATGGGGTGTGGATGATGTTGTTTAAACAAAAGAAAGATAAAGAGATAGAGCGTAAGAAGAAACTTACTAAAAAAGGAGAAAAGCCACAACCAGAAAGTGATCCCATAGCAGAACCGCAACAAAAGAAACTGAAAATAAAAGAAAAAAAGGTGGTCAAAAAAGAAAAAGACGATTCCTATGTGATGAAAAAAAACACGGGAATGAGAGTTTTGCGAGCGATATTTTGGCTTATCCTGTTTTTCATTTTCTTTCGAGGCGTCGTCCAGATCATCAAACCTGACAAAGTATCGGAAATTTCAAGAATAATCAATGAATTTAAGGAAGAGCAAAAAAATAATGGGGATCATGAAGAGGAATTAATGAGGTATGCTCAAGACTTTGTAAAAGAATATTTGACCTACACGAAATCAGGAGAGGAGGAGTTTAAGAAACGAATAAGCCCATATGTATCAAAGCGGGTTTTGAATATCGCTGGTGTCTATGGATTCCGCAGTAATGCAACGGCTACATATGTAGATGCCTACAGAAAAGAAAAATATGCGGAGAACATATACGATGTATTTGTGGCAGCCGAAGTTCAATATGATTTAATGGATGCGGCTACGGGGGAAACCTCGGAGATCAAAGAGCGTTGTACCCTAAAAGTCCCCGTAGTAGTTACTGATAACGGATACGCTATAGAGGCATTACCTGTTTATGTTACGGATGTACGCCAAGACACTGATTACAATTCACAAGAATCTGTTTTAGGAAATGAGATAGACAGTGAACCATTAAAGTCGGCAGTCACTAATTTTTTGGATGCCTATTACTCACAGGATCAAAGCATGATTAATTATTTACTTGCGGCGGGTGCCGATCAGAATAAATTCATTGGCTTATCGAAGCGGTATACATTCCAGAAATTAGAATCAATACGATCCTACATGCCAGTGGGAAATGATATTATCTGTCTTCTGAAAGTGAAAATTCAGGATACAGTTAATGAAGAAATTATATATCAGGAGTATAACATTACGATGGTGAAGGAGGGCGATCGGTATTACATCAAAGATATGAACTCCAAAATAAGTAACATTAACTATTAAAATCAGGAGGAAGAGAAATGTGTAAATTATTGAGAAATGACAATTTTAAAAGGTGTGTACTTATGGTTTTAACCATCCAGCTTGTTTTTGCTATGACAATGATGAGTTTTGCGAGTGGTGGTGGCAATTACGCTGAATCAGGCGTCAAATGGTTTCTGGATCAGGCGTTTTGGGTTGTGATTGCGATTACGGTTTTTGGAGCAATCGCGGGAGTCTTAAAGCACGCGACATCTGCAATTATTATAACAATTATAGTAGGAGGTCTTATAGCTTTCTTGTGTAAACAGCCAGAGACAATAGCAAATATTGGAGATACGATCGGTAGAATTGTAACAGGTGGTTGATATGGAAAAGCCAAGCGAAAAAATTACATTATACAGTTATCATAAGATCTGGAAAATTGAAAAGAAGATATACGCAATCCAAAATATAGTTCTTCCTATACCGATTGATCCCTGGGAGCTGTTGTATTTTGGAGCTACATGGGTCGTATGTAATGTGATTTTTGGATTATTACCGGGAGTTTCAAATATCCCGGTAATGATCCGATCCATTATGCTTCCATTTGCAATCAGTAAATTTTTAATGACAAAAAAACTGGATGGTAAGAATCCATTACGGTATATGTTAGGTGTCATTACATTTTTATTTGTTGAACAAGGAAAATCTGTTGAGTTTTTTCAGACGACGCCAGATAAAGAAGCTACCATAAAGCTCACATGGAATTGTAGTGAAGGTAGAATATAGCAAAGGAGAGGGATTATGTATCAGTGTCCAATTAATTACTTTGTAGATAATCTTATTTTTAATGCAGATGGCAGCTGCTGGTCGGCATATAGATTACATGGTTTCAATTATGATTATCTCAGCACGCAAGGGAAGGTTAATAAGCTCTTGCAGCTGGCGAGATTATTTATGGGTATAATGAGCGAGGCCCAGATATTAATAATTCCCGTTGAGCAGGATCTGAAAGAGCACTTTGATAATTTGAGAAAACGAATCAAAGAGAACGATATATTATATAACACAGCACAACAACAAATCAAATTGACAGAGGAATATCTACAAGAAAAAACTAAGAAGGCAGGACTGACAAATGACTATAACACTTACATAGTCATAAAACTAAATAAAGCAGCGGAATATGAGGCGGTTGAAAAACTTTGGGATGCGGTGCAATACTTTTTCCGGGATCCGATAAATGCCATAAACGTGCAGATGAACCTGGATACAAAAGATATCCTACAAAGTAAAATCAAAGCTTATCAAAAAATGGCAAAAAGATGGTTGGATGAAAATGAAATTAAGATGGCCATGGAAGCAACTACGACAGAGGAAACTCAATGGCTATTCCGGAGATTACCATATAGAGGGACAGGAAAATCCGCAAAATTATTTTATAAGAATCTGAGAAAAGAGAGTTGGAATCCAAGATACGATGAAGTCGATGTTGAGAAAGAAAAAATTGTACGTCCATATCATCGGGATGTAGTTAATTTGTTTAATGGGAATATTTCCCGTGAAGATCGGCGCCTTAAAATAAGTACCGGGTTTACGACTTCCTATCAGACTTTCTTAACATTGGCTCACATCCCAGATGTTACGGAGTTTCCGGGAAATGAGTGGATTTACATGCTGCAGAAACAAAATCTGCAGACAGAAATATGTATACAACTCAAATTGATTCCGCATAAATCAGCATTGCACCGCCTGGATCTTAAAAATCGAGAAATTAATAGCCAAATTGAACATATTACAGAAGCAAAAGCCAAAGTACCGGAGGACTTATTGGAGGCAGAGGAGTACGCAGGATACATGGAACAGGAGCTAAAAGTCAACAAAGCCCCCATATTGGAAACATCGGTAACAATATGCGTAGCAGACGAAAATCCAGAAGAATTAGAGCGGAAATGCAGCTACATACGGGAATTATACGATGAAATAAACTTTGTTGTCGAACGGCCTCTTACGGATCAGTTTAAGCTATATATGTCATTCATACCATCTGTAAGAAATATGATGAAGGATTTTGTGCTACCGCTTACCCCGATGACTTTGGCAAGCTCTATTGTAGGGGTTACACGGGAACTGGGGGACCGTAGAGGCGGTTTTATTGGTACCACCGGCGGCGAAGAAAAACCGGTATTTTTTGCACCAGAACTGGCATGTCTCACGAATTTATCACCGGCCATTACACTTTTTGGAGATTTAGGTACTGGAAAATCGTTTAATGCCAACCTACTGATATATCTATTGGTACTGTATGGGGGATATGGTTTAATCATAGATCCCAAGGGAGAGCGGAGCCATTGGGAAACTGCAATGGTTGCACTCAGAGGATTAATTACTATTGTAACATTGGGGCCAGATGAAGCAGATCGGGGAAAGTTGGATCCATATATTATGTATCCGGATAATATGAGCGAGGCGAATGAATTAGCTCTTAATGTCCTCTCGGATCTACTGGCAATTGACCCTAAAAGTGACGAAAATACGATCTTAATTGAATCAATGCAGAAGATTAATCAGTTTCCCGGAAAAAATAGTATGCTGAAATTAGTGACCGTACTGGAGGCAGTACCAGAAAAAGATGAACTCCATGGAATCGCTCAAAAATTGGCCAGGAAGATCCGATCACAGCGAGAGAATGGAATGGCCGGCTTACTAATCGGGAACGGTAACGAGGAAGCCATAAGATTAGAAAATCGGCTTAATATTATACAGCTGCAGAACCTTAAAATGCCAGATCCGACAACCTCAAAGGAGGATTACAGCAGGGAGGAGATCCTTTCCGGTATCATTTTTGGCCAGGTATCAGCCTTCGTCAAAAAGTTTGCTCTTGTGAAACGTCCGGTTCCCAAAGGCATTTTGATTGACGAATCCTGGTTTGTCTCTAAATCAAAACAGGGGCGGAATATGGAAGAATTCATATCACGTATGGGACGATCCCTATTTACAATCATTATGTATAATGGCCATTCCGTGACGGATCTACCGACAGAGGGCATTAAAAATTCAATTACATATAAGTTTGTTTTTCGCTGCCGCAATAACAAAGAGGAAGCAGAGCGGCTCCTGGAATATATTGGGCTGGAAGTCACACCGGAAAATATGGCAATTATACAGAATCTACGTTCCGGGCAGTGCCTGTTCAAGGATATGTATAATCGTGTGGGCGTACTTCAATTTGATGCAGTTTTCCAAGATATTATAGACGTATTTTCAACAACTCCGAAGGAAGATGAGGAGGATAACTATGCAGAGGAGGAACTGGAAGAAGAGACGATAAAAGCCGATGATGAAGAGCAGGAAGAGGTATATCTGCCAGAAATAGATTATGAAGCAGATACTGAGGATCCGTATACGCAGGATCCATATGTAGAAGATTCTGGCGGATATGTAGATGATAACGATGCTTTTTCCCTGGAGATTGCTTTCTCGGAGGAGGATATATTTCAAAAGGAGCAATTATGAGTGAGAAAAAGAATAATATACTGATTAAACTTTTGGCTCCGTTGGTTGCGATTGCACTTTTGGGGGGATTATGTATTGCTGGATTATTTGGCGGATCTGGAAATGCATTGCCTGCAGAAGAAGATACTGCAATAGAATATCAAATGATAGGAGGCCAGATGCATGTAAACTGGCAATGGATAATGCTCATTGACATGTTTTTTGCACAGATGGAGGGGCAGCTGGATATATTACAACAAAATCCAGTATATACCGTACTTAATTGTCTTCAAGTTGAAATAAAAGTGTATGATTATGACTATGATCCGGAAACGCAGACAGGGAAATGGGAGTACGATTATACGGATTATGCGAACGGAGCAGAAGAAATACTAAGCTATTTTAATATTCCGGCAGATACGAAAGACGTTAATGTAGTTGTACGAGCTATCGGCAGCAAAAATTCGGATGAATTTCAAGTTAGCATAGAGCCATATGCATCGATTGAGGACGTTTTAAGCAACTACTATTCTTTCCCACAAGATATATTAAACGATATTATAAGCTTGAGTGAGAGCAATTATTTGGCGGATGCCTTTGGCCTGGACGCCTGGACTGGATCCGGTGGGATCTTCGAAGGCGTGGTAGGTGATTTAGGAGAGCTGCCAGAGATCGGGATGCAAATCCCCTTATATTATCAGTATCAATCCCCATGGGGGAAAATCAAGTTTGGAGACGGTAACATAGCATCTTCTGGCTGTTCAATCACATGTCTGGCCATGGTGCTGAGTTATCTAACTGACGATACTGTAACTCCAGATGAACTTGCTGCCTGGGCTGGTAATCGATTTCATGTCCCGGAGGTCGGGCAAGGGTGGGGGATATTCCCGGCGGCAGCCCGGCAATATGATGTTAATTGCGTGGGTCTGGGAGAAAGTATGAATAACGTATTAGCTGCATTAAAGAGTGAAAAACCGGTAATTGCCAGTATGGATACCGGTACGTTCACAAAAAAAGGCCACTTTATCGTTTTGCGAGGCATTGATGAGAACGGAAAAATTCTGGTCAATGATCCGAATGACAATGGAAATAAACGGCATTTCTATCGATCATTTGAAATCGGGCTCATACAGAGAGAAGCGAAACAGTTCTGGTGTTTTGATTAATCGGAGGAAGTAAAATGAGATATGGTAATGTATACAAGATATTAATACTCCTATTTGGCATCGGTTTTCTGGCTCTGATATATATACGACTTTTCGGTGCAGAAGATCTAAATAATAATCAGCCTATCCAATATACGCAGGAAGATTTTACAAAGAACGGAGCTGGAGACTATGTGGAACCTGTGGAACCAAAGCCAGAATCGAAAAGCGAAAATGTAGATTATACAGTTGAAACTTATCCAGATATAGCACAGACTGTCCCGGAAGAAAATATATCTCCAGAAGCAATTACGCTGGCTCCGGATGATATCACTACGTCGTGTTATTTTTCTAATACTGAGAACGTGATCGACGCAGTGCTGCCATTATATGCACAAAAAATATTAGTAACTGAAATGCAGAAATGGCTTAATGAGCAGGGGATGAGCGATATCGAGGAATTGTTGTGCATTGAGGGATCCTTTCAGGAAGAAGAATATAATATGATTTTCCAAGTGGCGGCCGATAACGAGAAAACTATCACATGTAAATATAATACCGAAAAACGTACATGGAAGTTCGAGGCCGAATAGAAAGAAGGGCGAGATCATGAAAAAAATTACCGTGGCATTTCTTATGGCCCTGGTTATATGTATATTTTGCATCCCCACAAAAACATATGCCTCGAGCGGTATTATGATATCTGATGAATTGGATGATCTGGAGGGAGATGGAAAGTACGTAGGCTCAGAGTACCGTAATAACTATCAGCTGGATGTCGAAAAATTAGGGGTCACGGAAGTTGCCGAAAAGGCATTAAATGCATTAGCTAATATAGTTTTTTCCGTGATCTCGTGTTTAGGATTTTTAACAGTGGCAATATTTTATCATGCCTTGAGCTTCGATTTGGCTGCACTATTACAACCTCAAATCGATAGTATACAATTGGCATTACATGATAGTGTTTTTACACCATTGCTGCAAGTTGCGCTTATGGGAGCGATCGTACTTGCGATTACAAAATATGCCAGGAGGGATTTTTCGGGCCTTTTGGGGCAGTTAGGAAAAGTAATATTTATCATGGTGTTATCATTGATGATAGTACGCGATTCGGCCACATTACTAAGCTATGCGACATCAGTGACAAAGAGCGTATCGGTTTCGATATTAACAGGCATAAGTGGCACTAATGTCGAATCCAATATCAATAATTATTCTGCTTCGGCAGCTGGGATATTATGGGTTAGTCTTGTACATGAACCATGGAAGTCGCTGGAATTTGGTGAATATGATTACACAAGTGAGGATGTAGAATTTTTTCTTTCAACATCCTCTGAAAAGGAGCGGGCGGATCGGGTCGAGGAAATGATGGAGGGGGACAGTGGGCCCTTCGCAAAAGGGCGATCGGCCACGAGGATCGGCCAGGGGCTAATTATTTTAATCACCATGTCTGTAAAATGCGTGGTATATATGTTGGTCGCCATTATGTACATCGTATTTCAGTTAATTGCTGTGTTCTTTACAATGATGGCCCCACTGATATTACTTTTGGCCTTGATACCAGGCTATGATTTTGAAATCTTGGGAATATGGGTCAGAAAAATTATTGAGACTCAGATCGGAGTGTTAATCATTACGTTTTTGATGGGGGTCATGATAATGATAGACGGGTTATTGTATAATTTGGCGAGTGAGATGGGGTGGTTTGTTGTGCTTATTCTGCAGATCGGAGCAAGCCTAGGACTGTATGTGTTCCGAGGACAGATATTTTCAGCCTTCAATTATGCGCAGCGAGGTGTACAAAACCCTTGGCTCGTGAAACGTGATTTAGCCCGTAGCGGAAATCCTTATCCAGGGATCGAGAGATTATATATGCAAGCTCAAAATACAATGAGATATCGGAGGAAAAAACCTCAAGCCAACAAAGAATATACGACTCAAGAAATATTAGGGAGGCAGATGGAGGACCAAGGTTGGCAGCCTGATCCCATGGGCGGCCAGAGCCAACAAGATAACCGGTACGATAGGCAGAGGGACGGGCAAGACCGACAAAGGCGATTAGAAAGTTCAGGGGGATCTCATAATCGGCAGAACAACCAGGTCGGCGGTCAGAACCAACAATTAATCGAAGATGCTGGAATTAGGGGGGAATCCTATTATGCTTCCAGGGCTGTTACCGACAATTGGCATGATATATGGAATAGCGCAGAACCTGTGAATCGTCCTCGTACGACCGACAAGTCAAGAAAATCGAATCGTCGTCCCATACTGACAGAAGCAGAAATGGGCTTACAGAGGCCCCAGATGGCTCATACAGCCCTGGAAAGTGATCAGGCGGAGCCAAAATCGCGGATGGAAGAAAAAGGGCTTAAAAAGGAAAATTATGTAGAGGATGAAGTGGTCAGGCCAGTAACTACACCTACAACACAAAGAAAACCTGCAGATGCTGCGCTGGCAGTGCGGGCGGCACAACAACAAGTAAAAAAACGCCGGCCAGAGCCAATATCGTCAAGTGAAATTGGTACGGAGGAGAAAACAGAGCAACCAAGGAGGGATAGTAATACTGCAGCGTTGGAGCGGCCAACGACGGCAGAACACATAAAAAAGCATGAAACGATTACTGCAGCTCAGGAATTTGGTTCCGAGATGGGTAATTCGAAGAATAATGAAATTTCTCAGCCAAGGCCAGTGATGAAGCCTGGATCAGCTGAGGTAGATAAGAGCAGTACAGTAAATTATATGCCTCAAGAGAATGAGATCCCTGCAGATCGGCCTCATAGTCAGGATAACCAGGAGAAAATAAAACGGCCGAATATAGGTCAGGTTGCACCTGAACCCGAATTAAAACAGCCTGGCCAACCTTCTGGAAGATTGCAGACGGAAACTCAGGTTAAAAGACCTAGTATGCAAAATTATACAGGGAATAAAGATGGAAGTGCTATGAAAACAGGAGTGAGGGGGAGGCATACTGAAAAAACACCTTTAAAAGCCTCCAGAATCCATTCAGATGGCTTTAAAATCAAAAAGTGAATAAATTGGGCGTGTACCGACAAGAACGCCTTAAAACGCCTAATAGCAGGCTTGAGAAAAAAATGCATTGACAAACATTCCCAACCCGTGTAGAATTACAGTAATGATTGTTGTGGATAATGACAAGTAGTTTGATAATTTCCATGAAAGCTTATCCACAACGCGGAATTTTTAACTAAATAAAAAATGAGATGCACCTGGACGATGCATCTCGGATTCGGTTCTCTGTTACTGTCGCCAAACGGTAACGGAGCAACTCAGGTATCAATCGCCGATACGGAATCTTTTAACCGATTTAGTTGTTAGCATAAAGCTACTGACTAGATAATAGCAGACCTAGCGGAAACTGTCAAGATGGTTGAAATTATTTTTGTATATATTTTGCCCGGATACCTTATGTATTCGGGCTTTTTTGATGTTTTTTTGATGAATTATTTTTAAAATTAATCATGGGTAGAAAAGAGGTGACAGAATGAAAATTAAATATAGTCTTTTAGACAGACTTTGTAACCTTACGAACAAAGAAGTTGATTTTCTTCTGTACGTCGCCCATTACCAGGATGACTATGGCCGGATACGGGGAATCTATTATCGTGACGTGTGCCAGGCATGTGATATGTGCAAACAGACTTTTTATGATGTACTACGCTCTCTGCAGCAAAAAGGTGTCATTACATACGTGAGGGCGGATCGGGACTACAATATAACGATTTTGGATAATGATTTTTCGTATAAGGGCTCATACGAAGAGGGATATATTAATGTTTCTAGATCTGTATTTGATACGGACAAGTTCAATAAGCTCCGTGCCAAGGAGAAAATTTTTGTGCTGCATCTAATGAAGGTTACGCATGAGAATGCAAAGAGCTTCCAGATCAGGACGGAAAATTTCTACAAGAAGTATACGGAGCTGCTGGGGGTCACGAAGAAGGTGCTGCGTGGGTACTTACACAGTATGCGGAGTTTTTTCAGCGTAGGGAAGAAGGATGGAAAGTATTTCATTACATTTTTGGCCTCCGTTTTTAAGTCCAAGAGAAATGTGTCGGAGACGGATCAGCTTCTCGGCCACGAGGTCAAAACAGATTGCCGGCGGAGTAAGATCAAAGAAATTGACGATCGAGCAGTGGAAGATACAATGCAGCTGGTAAAGCAATATAGGCACGATGCCAATGAAAGGGGCGTGAATATCCTAGAAATCGTACAGGAATGTATATGGACAAGCGTACAGGGATTTAAAAATCGAGTGTTAAATCCTAAATACGTGCATAAACTGATCCGTATTAAGTTAGGATTAGATTATGGTTCATGGCCTGTGATTGCGGGACAGAATTAAATATGACACGATAGGCTTGTCAGAGACAAGTCTATCTGGCGTTGCAAAAAATACAGATAGTAAATGATTTTGAGAAAGAAAAGAGGGGATCCGGCTGCAGCCGGATCTTTTTTGTGTCTTCGGGCAAATTTTTAGTCCATTTTTAAGGGCATACAAAAATAGTAGTCTATTTCTAAGGGCATACTATTTTTATATAGTCCATTTTTAAGGGCATATATAAAAAAAACAGTCTATTTTTAAAGGTCTTATAAAACCCTAGAAACCCTTGATTCTATAAGGGTTTCTAGGGTTTTTTGTATTGAGTATATTATTTCTAATTTTATATTCTTTCTATCTCTATAAATACAATCTTACACAACTATATATTCAAAACTTACGTGATTTATTTGCTTATGCTACCAAAACACTACAGATCACCCGCAAAGATGCTCTAAATCAAAGTCAAGGGTATATAAACGGTGGCAAGCCACCGCCCTTGACTTTGATTTTTCTATGTGCTAACCGACATATAAGCGATGTGAAGGGAAAAGACAACATAACACTTAACCTTCTCATCACTCTTTATATTTTAGCACATAGAACCGCGCATCTTTATCATCCTTCGCACCAAAATTAAGCTCAGATCAGCTAAAAAAACAACATAACACTTCTAGCGATATTGCAATCTCTGATAAGATAGTGTATAATTACAATATAATAATAACTAAATTATGAATAAGAAGGAGGAATCTTATGCAAATTAAATCATCTGCAGATCTCAGAAATAGTTACAAGGAAATATCTGATCTGGCCAAAGCGTCCGGGGAACCGATATATATAACAATTAACGGAGCCGGGGATGGTGTCTTTATGTCCATGGAAGCGTTTGAGCAGATGGAAGAAACACTGCTCATGAGGTCGCGGGTACTTGCTGCGGAACATGCACGCCAGGCCGGGGCCAAAACCTATAGTCAAGAAGAAGTAGATGAAAGGTTTAGGAAACGCTATGAGAATTGAATATTTAGAAGCCGCGCTTTCTGACCTGGATAATATAACAGATTACTATTTTGCATTATTTGGGATCGAATCAGCTATGAAAGTATACGATCAGATCCGCGCGTCGGTGGGGCAGCTGGATGAATATCCTGGCTCCGGGGTGCCTTGCAAAGATCGTCAGCTGAAAAATTTGGGGTATAGGGAGCTCTTTTCTGGCCGGTTTGTAATTGTATACCGCGTTGATGAGGGGGAACAGAAATTATATATTAACCATATTGCGGATACGCAAACCGATTATCCGCACTTATACAAAAATCTATAAATAGAAAAGAAGGCTGGAGGCTTTTCCAACCTTTTTTTCTATGACAAAATATAAAAACATAAAACAATAAAAATGTAAAAAACGATGTCTCGCTGATAGTCTTCCTGCAAGCTGCCGCTTCCGCACCGGTGTTCTATCTGGATGGTGCTCTCCACCGGCTCTGACATGCCGGCTCTCAGGCGGTATGTGCTGTCTCATCCGTGCGCCGCCGCCCTCGACCTGGTGTATACCAGTATTACCGGATAGAGGATCCGGAAGAGATAATGGAAAAGCTGGAAAAGGCTATGGAAGCGAATTGCCTTGGATCTCTGGTTATCGTAGGCGGCCATCGTGCGGCATACATTCCTACCCGCCCATTCCGTAAAAGTGACCGGAGCAGCTGGCGGCCGCGGAGGCAAAACTGGAGTATGTAGCTATGATGGGCCGCCTTAGACATTATACTTTTGGAACGTTCTTTTTACTTTTTCGCCGGCTTAGTATCTCTTCACGGTAAGCTTGATAATATCGCTTGTTATATTCTCTCATTTCAGAGAGCCGTTGTTCACGGCTTTTTAACTTATGTTGTATTTCGCTGTCTTCCTCATGGCACTTTTTTCGATTCTCTTTTCGGCGTAAATTAATTTGTTGACGAGTCTCTTCGTAAGTTCCGTCTAATTTTTTTCGCGCTCGGTTTAATAATGTTCCTATACCTGCAGAAACTTGTAATTTTTCTCCGATTTCTCGGTATGTAAAACCGTCTAGCCACAGCAAAAATACTCTGCTCTCTGCCGGGGTTAAAACAGATAAGCTTTTTCCGAGATATCGTTCTTTTCTATATAACTGTGTTTCTTCCTGTCTTTTTCTGGCTGATTCCCGTTTCCTTCTGGCTGATTCCTGTTTTCTTCTGACTTCTTCCTGTTTTTTTATAGTTATTTTTTCTTGCTTTTTTAAAGAAGGTATAAACATTTGTTTAGAGCTGCTCTTTATTTCTACTTGGTTGCCTGCACTTTTTAGCAGCTGGCTTACATTTTGCTTCGAACACCCTAATATTTTACTGATTTCAACGTATGATTTACCTTCAAGCATTAATATAGCAGCTTTTTTTTGCCTCAAAGTCAAGTACTTTAAGTTATCAGCATTAATTTTAGTCATCATATCAACCTTTTATCCTCCAGGTAATATTAGAGCCCGATCATATTATTATAATACATGGATGTTGGACTTTTTTTAGTATAACATACTCGCCGGCAGGTTTCGACCGATCTGCTTATATTATTTTGTGCCTAAATTAATAGAGACACTTGCATGAAAAATATATTTATATTTTAATGTTTTAATATATTTATATATTTGTATATTTATATATTAATACTTTAATATATTTATATTTTTTCGTTATTGTGAGTGCCTTTATTAATTTAGACACAAAGACTAGAGAAAATTTCTCTAGCTTTTGTGTCCAATTGCTTAGTGCTGTTTCTGTGTGGCGCTTTTTCCTGACCCTCGCCGGCAGTTAGGGCATTTAGTTCCTTTCCCAATGCTCCAGCCTAATTTCCTTAGATCCTGGGTTAGTTCTTTTTTGGTACGTATAGACTTATAATAAGATGTACGACCGCAACGCTCACATTTAACTCCACTAATAAATGGCATGTCTATTCTCCCTCCATAAAATTGTTTTTGATAATATCTATGGTGTCGAGTGCTATTTTAAATCCTTCAATTACCTTCTTAATCTCATTAGGTGGAACGGATCCATAGCTGGCCGTTTGGATTTTAAAGTTAGGTGTTGTGTTATCATAATCGATAAAGATTGAAGGTAAATAACAATCATCCATAGGCCGGATCATGAGTCTGTATCCTTGATGAATCCATGAACAATGTTCCTGTGCTACGTAATAACCATTCTCTAAATCATATAACTTTGCTTCCTCTGCTTCCATGAGTAATTTCATAACATCTCTCCTTAAAGTATTTCTTTAGATTATATACTTGCGCAAGTATATAATCAATGGGAAAATCTTACAAAGTTACGCAAGTATATATGTGAAATATGTATACTTGCGTAACTCTGCAATTAATGTTATACTTGCGGTATAGTTGGAGGTGAGTGGGATGCCAGATACTCGTAATAATGGGAACTCCAGACCCAGCACAAGAGCAAAAAATAAAAATAATAGTAAAAATTATGATAGATTATATCCGTTTGTAAAAAAAGGCGGAAAAGAGGAAATCAAAAGAGCTGCAGCTGCAGCGGAAGAAAATCTTAATGAATATATAGTTTCATCGATTTATCAGAGGATGGAGAGAGAAGGGCGAAGTCACATGGCCCCCCCGGGGGAATTGGAAGACTCCCAGGTAGATTAAGTTTTAATATAATAGGGTAACAGCAGTATATTTAATATACGGATCGGAAGGATCGGATTCTATCCGATCCGGAAGATGAGTATTGACAGCGG
>ERZ773242.251-NODE-251-length-67277-cov-16.064785_pt1 | contig 67277 bp, 69 predicted proteins | sample MGYA00511077_ERZ773242 | MGnify/ENA primary metagenome ERZ773242 (study PRJEB29015, sample SAMEA2737754) | human gut metagenome | biome: human gut; feature: human-associated habitat; material: faeces | place: China | collected 2012 ... | reverse complement strand
TGGCGCGCTGCTTTATAGCTTTCTCGGCGAGGATGAACACCTGAGACATCGAGAAGAGACCGATCAGCGCGCAGGTGACGTTGATGCCCTCGGCGAGGAAGGCCTGACCGAACATGAAGCGCTTGGTGCCGTCAATGGGGTCGAGGCCGATGGTGGAAATAAGCAGACCAAGCGCACCGGACATGAGTCCCTTGACCATGGACTTGCTCGAAACACCGGCGATGATGGTAAGACCGAAGATGCCGAGCCAGAACTTCTCCGCCGACATGAACTTCAGCGCGAGCTGAGCCAGCAGCGGGGAGAAGAAGTAGAGCGAAATGCAGCTGAGCAGGCCGCCCCAGAAGGACGACCAGCAAGCCGTCGCAAGAGCCTTACCGGCTTTGCCCTGCAAGGTCATCTGGTAGCCCTCGATAGCCGTTGCGGCGGAAGCCGGGGTGCCGGGGGTATGTATAAGTATGGCGGAGATGGAGCCGCCGAAGATCGCACCGCAGTAGATAGCACCGAGGACGATAAGTCCGGTATCGGCGGGCATGGTGAAGGTGAGCGGGAGCATCAGCGCAACGCCCATCGCGGCCGAGAGGCCAGGCAGACAGCCGATGACAATACCGAGGGACACGCCGCCGACCATGGCAAGAAGATTTATCCAGGTGAGGGCACTGACAAAGCCCTGACCCATCTGCTGTAAAGTCTGAAGCATAGTCTATCCCTCCCTTAGAACAGCAGTCCCTTGGGCAGACGAACGCCGAGGAACTGAACAAACGCCAGATATATGAGCAGGTTGACTGACACGACCGATATAACGGAGGCCAGCACCGGAACTTTCAGATAGAGCAGGGACGCGAACATGAAGATCACGGTTGCGGTAAAGAAACCGAGATACTTCATCATGAGGAAATAGACGATGGTAAGCGCGAGGGAGACAAAGAACTGCGCGGGCTTGAAGCCTTCGAACACCTCATTGACACCGCTCTCGACGCCGAACTTCCGCGCTGCGATTATCATCTGAACGAGATAGAGCGTAGTCAGACCGAAGAGCAGGATGATGGTGAACATGGGGTACTTCTTGCTCTCGGCGGTGAGCTGGTAGCTATAGACATAGAAGAACGCGCAGACGGCATACATGAAGCCGACGACGCCTATGTCCGTTTTCTTCATTTTCAAGGGGTACTCCTCCTTAAAGAAAAACGGGGCAGGCATGCCTGCCCCGTTCAGGATCAATTATCAGGTTAATATAACGTATCTGATTATTCGTACCAGAAGCCGGTAGCAAGGCCTTCGGTGAATGCCTGCTGCTCCTCGATCAGAGCGGCGGTAGTGGCGGCATCCTTATAATCGGTTGCGAACTCGGAAGCGGCTGCGAGGTAATCTGCATCTTCCATGGTGGCCTTGAATGCGGCCTCGTAGAAGGCGATGACTTCATCGCTCACGCCAGCGGGAGCAACGATGCAGCGGGAGGAGCCGAGCCACTTGTCATAGTAGCCGCACTCGCCAAGAGTCGGGACATCGGGGAACTCGGGAACGCGCTCGGTGGAGAAAGCTGCGAGAGGCTTAACATCGGTACGGCCGGCAATGTCGGCGACCTTTGCAACGCACCAGTCAGCCTCGCCGCCGAGAAGGCTCAGCAGCTCGTCAGCGGTGTTGCCCTGGGGCAGGTCGGTGTACTTGAACTCGGCGGAGTTGGCGAAAGCCTGTGCGCCGATGTGGTTGGAAGCCTGTGCGCCGTTAGTGGAAGCAACAGTGGTGTTCTCCTTGGCGTAAGCGACGAGGTCATCAATGGTGGCGAAACGGTCGTCGTCAGCGCGGACGAGAACCAGAGAAGTCTCGGTGACGTGGTTGCAGATAGCCTTGAAGTCGGCAGTGGTGTAAGTGCCGAGGCCCTTAACGATGGAAGAGTTGAAGTTGGGCAGGTTCATGAAGCCGATGGTCATGCCGTCGGGATCAGCAGCGGCGAGCTGGGACCAGCCAAGGGAGCCGGAACCGCCGTCAACGTTCTCGATAACGATGGTCTGGCCAATGTACTTCTCAGCGTACTGAGCAAGAACACGGGCAGTAACATCGGTGCCGTTGCCGGCCTTGTAGGCAACGATCATGGTAACGGGGCCGTCGGGAGCCCAGCCGGTGTCCTCAGCGGGAGCTGCATCGGCAGCAGTGTCAGCTGCGGGAGCCTCGGTCGCTGCGGGAGCGGCGGTCTGGCCGCAGGCGCAGAGTGCAAATACCATGCAGAGAGCAAGGATCAGTGCAAATACTTTTTTCATTTTATCCTCCTATTTATTGTGGAAACGGCTCGCACCGTCCCCAAAATGTATGAATATTATATGAACTTAACAGCTTTTTGTCAACATGTGCTTTTTCTTTCTGCCTTTTTAACAAATTCATCCTGAAATTTTTCAACATATTAACAAGAAGTCTATCGTTATAAAGAACCAGGCGCGGTTCTCCTATGCGGAGAGCCGCGCCCGGTATTCAGTCATTCTTCATATTATGTCTGCGCTCAAGCAGGTCACGCAGCGGCGGGAGCAGCACAAAGGTGAGGACGGTGTTTGACACGCAGTGTATCACGTCATACGGTATTCCGGATATCCACCACGACAGCGCCATCTGCCAGCCGACGATAAACAGATACGGCACGGCGCACATCGCGCCGAAGAACAGGCCGTGCGCCCCGGCAATAGCCGCCCAGAGTGCGCGGCTGCGGCTGCTGCGGAACGGGAGCGCAATGAGCACGGCGATCGGCCAGACATAGAGATACATCAGGTTCCATATCCCGGCGCCGTACAGCGCGATCTCCAGGAGCGCAAAGCCGAAAGCGGGATAGAGCGCCTTCACTCCATAGATTATAGTCGCCAGAAGCAGCAGGAGCGTGACGGGATGCACATTTGGGATGACGCGCAGGCACTCCTTGCCCGCAACCATCAGCGCGCAGAACAGCGACAGCTCCGCGACCTCGCGGATCGTGAGCTTACCAGCCGACATTCAGGACAAAATCATAGACATCGCCGTCGGCAACGGGCTGGCTGTCCACACCGAGCTCGGCAAATGTGCCGTTCACGCTGTAGCCCCACCATTCCTGCTTGCTCTCATCCGCGGCTTCGCCGTCGACGGAAGTCACATAGAGCCCGTACTGGCTCTCCGTGCCCTCAATCAGGTTCTCCTGCTCGAGCGCCGCACGGAGATATTCGGCGTCTGTATATATGGTATAGCTCGCATCGTCCCCATTAAGGTGGTCGATGTTCACGACGATCTCCTTGCTGCCCTGATGGGTCTCGGGCTTTGCCGCCTGCCACACGAAGAGCGCGGCGACCGCGAGCACCAGTACCAGCGCAAGCGCGATAATGCCTTTTTTGTTATTCTTAAACATAAGCTTCCGTCTCCTTTTTTACGATTCTGCGACAGGATAGCACAGAATCCGCCCCGCGTCAATTGACGCAAAAAAAGTCGGAGCAAAGCGAACTTTGCTCCGACGCTGGTCCGAGTGACTGGAGTTGAACCAGCGGCCTCTTGAACCCCATTCAAGCGCGCTACCATCTGCGCTACACCCGGAAATATCTGCATTGATTTTCAACGCTCGATTATATTAGCACAAAGCCCGAGAAAAAGCAATACCCAAATTGCTATTTTTTATCTGTTTTTCGCCGGTATTATCCGCCGTTAACAATAATCTTGCAAAGGTACGGCGCGTTTGGTATAATTACTTGATTATATGCACGGGTATTGCCCGTGACCGGCGGCATGGTGTGCATGCTTCCGGACGGAGGGAACATGAACGAAAGCGGAAAGCTCCGCCGCGGCCATTTGTCCAGCACGGCGGCGCTGATAATAACGGATATACTTATTATAAATATAGCGGCATTCGCAACGGTGGTGCTGAGGGTCGAGTTCGACTTCTCGCTCATCTCGGCGCTCGGTTTCTTCGAGGCGCTGAGATACTGCTGCATCCCCGGATCCATCATGTCGGTGCTGGTGTTCAGCGCGTTCCGGCTCTACAGCAGCCGCTGGGAGTACGCCGGCGAGCGCGAGGTGTTCTACCTCGGCTTTGCCTCGGTCTGCGCCTCCGCGCTGTATTACACCTCAGCGCTGGTCATGCGCCGCTCCCTGCCGCGCAGCTTCCCGTTTATCTGCACGCTGCTGCTCTTCGTGCTGCTGTCGCTCTCGCGCTACATATACCGCAGGGTGAGCCAGGGCAGGCACGTTCTCGAACACCCTGTTGCCAAGAAGCGCACCCTCGTCATCGGTGCGGGTACAGCGGGCGCCATGGCTATACGCGAGTTTGACGACAACCCCGCCTCGCGCAACACCGCCGTGTGCCTTATAGACGACGACCCCGGCAAGCAGGGCTCACGCATAAGGGGCGTCAAGGTCGTCGGCGGGCGCGATATGATCGCCGACGCCGTCAAGAAATACGGCGTTGAGGAGATCATCTTCTGCATCCCCTCGGCTCCGATATCCGTCAGGAACGAAATTCTCGAAAAATGCAGCATCCCAGGCGTCGCGCTCAAGACTCTGCCGACGCTCAGCCAGCTCGCTAACGGCGAAGTCACGCTCCAGCAGGTCAAGAACGTCAGCATTGACGATCTGCTTGGCCGCACGCAGGTGTGTACCGACAACAGCGCTATGGCCGACAAGGTGCGCGGCAAGACAGTGCTCGTCACCGGCGGCGGCGGTTCGATAGGCAGTGAGCTCTGCCGCCAGATCGCGGCGCTCAAGCCCGGCAGGCTCGTGATATTCGACATATACGAAAACAACGCCTACGATATCCAGATGGAGCTCAAGCGTCGGCACCCGGAGCTTGACCTTGTGGTGCTGATAGGCTCGGTCAGGGACGAGCAGCGTGTGCGCTACGTGTTCGATAAATACCGCCCGGCTGTCGTGTGCCACGCCGCGGCGCACAAGCATGTCCCGCTCATGGAGGACAGCCCCGCCGAAGCGATAAAGAACAACGTCTTCGGCACCTACAACACCGCGAAAGCGGCAGGCGACTTCGGCACTTCCCTGTTTATCCTGATCTCCAGCGACAAGGCAGTCAACCCCACGAACGTCATGGGTGCGTCAAAGCGCCTGTGCGAGATGGTCGTGCAGTCGATGAACGGGCACAGCGGCACAAATTACATCGCTGTCCGCTTCGGCAATGTCCTTGGCAGCAACGGCAGCGTTATCCCGCTGTTCAAGAAGCAGATCGCCGAGGGCGGCCCGGTGACGGTTACCGACAAGCGCGTGACGCGCTTCTTTATGACGATCCCGGAGGCTGTTTCGCTCATCCTGCAGGCCGGGGCTTACGCCAAGGGCGGCGAGGTGTTCGTGCTCGACATGGGGCAGCCCGTGCGCATTGACGACATGGCGCGCAAGATGATCCGCCTCAGCGGCTTTGAGCCGGATGTGGATATCAAGATAGTCTACACCGGGCTGCGCCCCGGCGAGAAGCTTTATGAGGAGCTGCTGCTCAAATCCGAGGGGCTTCAGAAGACGGACAACCACCTTATCTACATTGGCCACCAGATGATGTACACTCCCGAGGAGATAGACGAGAAGCTTGAAAAGCTCCGCGGCGTCATATATGCCGAGGCCCCGGAGGTCCGGGAATGCGTGCTGTCGCTGATACAGGAACCGGCGGATAAAATGTACGACGAGATCCCCACCGGTGAGGAAAAGGAAACCGCGACGGTCTGAATTGAATAACGAAATATAAGTATCCGGCAGTCATCTTATAGCGGATGACTGCCGGATATTTTACCGCTTATTTGCTTTTTCTTCCGGCCGAGGCTCCTCCCAGCCGCGCTCAAGCAGCCAATAGCTGTGCTCGCTGCGGTCGTATTCGCCGTCCCTGGCCATGCCGCGCTCAAGCTTGAGCCGCGTCTCATAAGCGCGCAGCTCCTGGATCGTGAAGCCGAGCCCCAGCTCCTCCGCGACCGGCAGCAGAGCAAACTCTGTCAGCGCCTCGCGTATCTCATAGCTGCCGGGGTACGCCTCGATGTTTGCCTCCACGCGGCCGCGTACCGCGGGGTCGGAAGCATATATCTCGAAAAATTTGCCTACGTTTTCTTTCATTGCCTTCTCCGTTCAGAAAAAGAATCTGCCGCTATTGTTGATGTATCTGTCGTTTGCCGAAAGGCGGCGCACAAGGATCAGCGATACGACGAACAGCAGCACTACGAACACCGCGAATATCCCGCTGACTCCCGCGTCTTCATAGGTTGCGATGAAGTCATAGCAGCCGTGGATAAGCGCGGGCAGCAGCAGCGCCATAGTGCGGCAGGTCTTGGAGCGGCTCTCAAACCCCGCGCCCTCCCAGCGCTTTGCCATGCCGTACCAGGCGCCCATGAACACGCCGAAGCAGGCGTGCCCCGGCACAGCCGTGACCGCACGGACAAGCGCCGTGCCGAAGCCGTACATCGCGACGTAGCCTAAGTTCTCCCACAGCGCAAAGCCCAAGGAGACGGACACGCCGTAGACAACACCGTCAAACTGGCAGTTGAAATTAATGTCGCGCCATGTGCGTTTCTTGAGCAGGAGATACTTCGCTCCCTCCTCCGAGAATGCGACGATGCCGAAATACAGCACGGCATTATACGCAACGCTCCCCTCGGGCAGATAGCTGCCCAGCACCGCTGTGCAGACCTGTTCGAGCACCATCGCTATCGCCGTCGACAGCACACCGAAGAACACCAGCGAGAGGATCAGGGAAACAGGCTCCTTCTCAAGCCGGTCGGCCTGATAGACCTTTATAAGCAGCACGACGGCGGGTATTATCGCCGCAGCCGCAAGGACGGGATCAATATAGTATATCGCCATTGGTTCGAGTCACCCCGGGTATCTTTTTATTTTACGGACGCAAAATCGGTCGTGCCGTTCACAAGCTTGCCGTCTATAAAGGTCGCCATCAGCTTGAGATCCTTATTGAGCACGAGGAAGTCCGCGCACTTGCCGGTCTCGAGCGAGCCGATGCTGTCGAACACGCCGATGTCCTTCGCGGGCGTCTCGGTCATGGCCTTGACAGCAGCCTCGAGCGGCACGCCATAGGACACTACGTTGCGCAGCTCCTGAAGCAGATTGCTCGATGAACCGGCTATCGTGCCGTCAAGCAGCGTCGCGCGCCCGTCGCGCACGATCATCGGCAGTCCGCCGAGATTGTAGCGCCCGTCGCAGAGCCCGGCGCAGCGCAGAGAGTCGCTGACGATGATGAGCCTGTCGCCGAACATCTTGTGCACGGCCAGTATCATCGCCGGGTGGATATGCACTCCGTCGCAGATGAGCTCGACATTTGCCCCCGCCGTGAGAGCCGCGCCGACAAGGCCGGGCTTCCTGTGGTGGAAAGGCTCCATGCCGTTGAAGAGATGCGTCACATGCGTCGCGCCCGCCTCAAAGCCGGCCATGGCCTGATCGTAGTCCGCGGTGCTGTGGCCGAGGGACACGGTGCAGACCTTCGACGCCTCGCGGATAAAGTCCAGCGCGCCCTCGACCTCCGGGGCGACGGTTATGAGGCGCACCATTCCGCCGCTCAGCTCATTGAGCTCATTAAAGAGCGCAATGTCCGGCTTGCGGATGTTATCGGGGTTCTGCGCGCCGCACTTGCCGCGTGAAACGAACGGGCCCTCAAGATGCACACCAGTGCATTTGGCCTCGCCGCCGAAGCGCTCATAGGCGCGGATGTTCTTCATCGCGCTTCTCAGCTCGTCCGCGGGGACTGTCAGTGTCGTGAAGCAGAAAGACGTGACGCCGTTGTCCGAATAAAACTGCGCCAGATGATGTATCTGCTCGGCGGTGCAGTCGCTCGCGTCTATCCCCATGGCACCGTGAGTGTGCACGTCGATAAGGCCGGGGATGATATACGCCCCGCAGGCGTCCATTCCCTCGCCGGGAGAAAATGAACGTATATGGCTGTCAAATTCGATGGATGCGCTTTCAAAGTGTCCGTTGCGGTATACTTTTGCATTGTTGATTATCATGCCGAAAACCTCCATTCATTTACGTCTTATTGCTGTATATCTTCTATTGTTATATAGCTGTTTATAGAATATCACCTATCCGCGCCGCCGTCAAACCAATTATTTTCCGACAAAGAGCTTGAAGCTGCTCCCGCCGCAGCCCGTGCAGCGCAGCGCGCGGCCGCGACCGCGCAGCAGCAGGTCGACCGCCTTGCCCCGGCGCATATAGCGGCTCTCTCTGCCGCAGCCTTCGCAGCGGATGATGTACTTTGCTTCCGCGCGGCGGCTCTCCGCCGCCTGTCCCTTCTCCGGTGCGAGCCGCTCGGGTGAGCACCCGATGCGTCGGCACATGTCCTTCCACACCCTGTCGTGCCCATGGCTCTCTCCGGGATTGAGGAGATACACAGCAGCATGAGCGTACTCGTGGCGCACGGTGTCCCAGAACTGCTCGTCGTCCTCCAGTATCAGATGTGAAAGCGTGATGCACAGGCCATCCTTTCCTCCCCGGCGCGGGCAGCGGAAGCTGCCGAGCTGCTTCACCGCGCGCTTTGATATCTTCAGCTCGATCCTCGAGGTATCGACCCCACAGAGCCTGTCGAGCCTGTCATACTCCGCGCGCACCTCTTCAAGACTGTGCATTTCCATCTCGCTCCCTTGCTGATTCTATTCGATTTCAGATTAACACAGCAGGCATTGTAATGCAAGGCCGTGTTTTATCAATTAATATTTTTCATAGATATGCGCGTATCATTTCATTAATAGCCGTTATATTTCACATGGAGTGAACATTACAGCAGCCGATTATTCTGCACTATGCCGAAATGCAAAATTTCTCTTGCAATTGCGCGTTTCCGATGCTATATTTCTCACATCGATTAAATACCGGCCGGGTCTCAGCCGTTTTCCCCGCAATTTTCCCTTAAAGCTGGTGCCCAGGATTCATTACAAAAGCGTCATTATCAATGCCGTTTCTTAATGGATAAAAGTTTGACATATATTAGTTTTGTACATATCAGTCATTCTTGTCAACCGGTATCTATCAAATAAGGAGGATACAAGCATGCAGGCATTTATCGATTTCTTCACCGGAGCTCTTAACGACTTCGCGTGGCTGTACATGTTCCTGCCCTGCGTCATGGTCGGCGGCATACTGCTGACCGTCCGCACCAAGGCAGTGCAGTTCAGCCACTTCGGATACGCCATGAAAAACACCGTCGGCAAGATGTTCAAAAAGACGGAAGCCGGAAAAGGCGCCGTCACGCCGCTTCAGGCCGTGACCACCGCTCTTGCCGCCACTGTCGGCACCGGCAATATAGTCGGTACCTCGCAGGCCATCGCCCTCGGCGGCTACGGCGCTGTGTTTTGGCTGTGGGTCGCCGCGCTGCTTGGCATGGTCATAAAGTACTCGGAGGTCGTGCTCTCCATTCAGTACCGCCAGCGCGATGAAAAGGGCGACTGGGTAGGCGGCCCGATGTATTACATCGCCGGCATCGGCCCGAAGTGGAAGTGGCTGGCAATGATGTACGCAGCTCTCGCCGGCATCGCGTGCTTCGGCATCGGCAACATGAGCCAGGTGAACGCCATCACAGGCTCCATTACGAACGCCATCACCGCCTTCTTCACGATAAACGACAGCGGCATTACCGTTATCCACTGGGTCATCGGTCTGTCCCTCGCGGCTCTCGTCGCGCTGATCCTGCTCGGCGGCATCAAGCGCATCGGCAAGGTAGCTGAAAAGCTCGTCCCGATCATGAGCGTGTTCTACGTGCTCGTCTGCCTCGGTGTCATCTTCTCCCACGCCGGGAACATCGGCGGCGCTTTCGCAAAGATATTCACCGCCGCGTTCAGCCCGCGCGCCGTCCTCGGCGCGGCCTCCGGTATCGCGCTCAAGGAAGCGCTCGTCTGGGGTCTCAGGCGCAGCGCGTTCTCGAACGAAGCCGGTCTCGGCTCGGCAGCTATCGCTCACGCCGCAGCGGAAACTCCCTCGGCCGTGCATCAGGGGCTCTACGGCATCTTCGAGGTCTTTGTTGACACCATCGTCATTTGCAGCATGACCGCGCTCACTATCATATGCAGCGGCGTCGATATAAACTTCGGCGTGAAGCCCGGCTCCGAGCTCATCACCGCCGCCGTCGCAACGATATTCGGCGGCAAGCTCGCGGCGCTCTTTGTGGCCGTTGCGCTGATCCTCTTCGCGTTCTCGACCGTCCTCGGCTGGGCACTCTACGGCAGCCGCTGCGCGCAGTACCTGTTCGGCACCAAGGCCATCAAGTTCTATCAGGCAGCGTTCGCGATCGTCATCGTCATCGGCTGCGTCTCCCCGATAGACATTGTCTGGAACATCGCCGATACCTTCAACGGCCTCATGGCCATCCCGAACTTTGTGGGTCTGTTCGCGCTCTCCGGCGTCGTGGCAAAGCTCACAAAGGAGCACTTCTCCGATCCCGCGGCAATGCTGGAAGACGAGATGTACACCTGATAATATTGATAACTCTAAAACGCCATCGGTCAATGACCGATGGCGTTTTAGATTATGAAAATATAAAATCGACGGTGTCGTTCACATACTCGCTCATGCGCGCGGGATCCTTGAACATGTGATCCGCTCCGTTTATCTCGATGAGCATGAGGTCGTTTTTCTCCGCGAAGCGGCGCACCGCGTCTATCGGCACAGTCTCATCCCGTGTGCCGTGCATGATGAGCATACTGTCGGCAAAGGCGGAGAAGTTATACTGCATAATGTCGTTCTCGGCAAGGGAATCCAAGAACTGGCGGTTGATCTTAAACTTCTTCTCGAAGCCGACGACCGCGTCCTTCCCCCGGCGCAGCTTGTCAAGGTCATTCTCCGTCAGGTACAGGCCGGTGAATATCTCATGCAGGTTCACCGCCGGGCAGCGCAGCACGACGCTGTCAAAGGGGCTGCCGTGCTCGCGCATATACTTGAGCACCGCGTAGCCGCCGAAGCTCGTGCCGTTGAAGCTGATGCTCTCGGGGGCAAACCTTTCACGGGCATACTCCAGCACCGCCGTCAGGTACGTGTCACAGTCGGCGAGGGTGAAGCGCGGCTTCACGTCCTCCCCGTGGCATGGCCAGTCGAAGCTCAGCAGCGCCGCATCCTTATGAGTTGGGAGCATACGCTCCGCCACGCGCTTTGCCGCCGCGTTCTCCTTGCTGCCGCCGAAGCCGTGGCAGGAGATAATGAGTTTTTTTATTGAGTTTGCATCAGCGCAGTACAGCTTGCATTTCACGCTGTAGCCGCTGCCGACAATGTCAAAATACTTTTCTTTCATAGCTTTGCCTGCGGCATATTCCACTTGAACACCGTCGCCAGAATACGCAGCGCGGTGATAAGCACCGTTATAATGATCGTCGACAGGGTCTGATCGACGCCGAAGCGCAGCAGCAGATAGTACCCTATCGCACCGACGATGGACGCGACGGCGTATATTCTCTTGCGCAGCACCTTGGGCATCGCGTCGATAAGCACGTCGCGCAGCATACCGCCGCCGATGCCGGTCGTCATGCCCATGAGCACCAGCAGGAAGGGGTTGCCCATCCCGTACTGGTCAATGGCCATCTGCACGCCGCTGACCGTGAACACGCCGAGTCCGAGCGCGTCGAACACGTTCACGACGCTGTCGAGCTTATCGCGGTTCTGGCGGTAATGCTCGCGGCGGATGCATGCGTCAAGAAACACCAGCAATGCGCTGGCCACGGCGATCGCCACATACGCATAGCTTGTGAACATACGCGGCGGGAACCAGCCGAGCAGCACATCTCTTATAACGCCGCCGCCGAGCGCCGTTATGACTGCGAGAAACAGCACGCCGAAGAGATCGGCTCCTCTCTCCATCGCGGCCATCGCGCCGCAGATACCGAAGGCGATAACGCCTATGACTTCTAACCAGAACATTTCGGAATACCGGAAGCTCCTCTTAAATATTGAATCTGAAGTTGGTGATGTCCCCGTCCTGCATGACATAGTCCTTGCCCTCAAGGCGGAGCAGACCCTTCTCCTTTGCCGCGGCCATGCTGCCGCAGGCCTTGAGATCGTCAAAGGCGACTATCTCGGCGCGGATAAAGCCGCGCTCTATATCGCTGTGGACCTTGCCGGCGGCCTTCGGGGCCTTCGTGCCGCGCGTGATGGTCCATGCGTGGACATCGTCCTCACCGGCGGTGAGGAATGAGATATAGCCCAGCAGGTCATAGGAGGTCTTGATAAGGCGGTCAAGCCCCGTCTCGGTCAGGCCGAGGTCGGCCATGAACATTTCGGCCTCGTCGGGCTCCATACCGGCGATGTCCTCCTCGAACTTTGCTGCGACCGGCAGCACCGCTGCGCCCTGCTCGTCCGCTATCTTCTTGAGAGCGGCGAAGTTTGCGTTGGTGTCGAGGTTCATCATGCCGTCCTCGTCGAGGTTCGCGGCATAGATCACGGGCTTTACGGTCAGCAGACCGCCGTCAACAAGAATGTCGCTGTCCTCATCGGTGAACTCAAAGCTGCGCGCGGGCTTCTCATCGGTGAGGTGGGCGATGAGTGCTTCGCACATCTCGCACTCGCGCTTATACTTCTTGTCGCCGCTCTTGGCGTTCTTCTTCGCGCGCTCAAGACGACGCTCGACTATCTCGATATCCGCAAGGATCAGCTCAAGGTCAAAGGCCTCGGCGTCGCGCTTCGCATCGGCGGGCTCAAGGAATATCTCGTCGTTATCAAAGCAGCGCACGACGTGTACCAGCGCGTCGGTCTGGCGGATGGCCTGAAAGACCTCGTTGCTCTTGCCGGTACCGACATTCACGCCCGCGACGTCGACGAATTCTATCGTCGCCGGGGTGTACTTCTTCGGGTGGTAGTAGTCCGCGAGCCAGTCAAGGCGCTCGTCCGGCACCTTAGCCGTACCGATATTGGGCTTTGCCCCCGCCATCGCGTATGCGCTCGTCTCGGCCTTGGAGCCGGTGAGGGCGTTGAAAAGAGTGGTCTTGCCGACGTTGGGCAGACCCGCTATGCCAAGCTTCATATATACTGCATCTCCTTAAAGGCTATATAACATATTGATTATAGCAGATGCCGCCCCTACTCTCAAGCCGTTTTCGTAAAAATGTTTGACCGCGCTGTCATTAGACAGCGCGGTCGATCCATTCCTTTACCATACCGGCCTTTGCATCTCTGCCCATGAGGCGGTAATACTCCGCCCAGCGCGCGGCAGAGTGCAGCGGGACATTCTCTCCGTTTACTATACGGGTCTCGGTAATGTCCTCCGGCAGCAGCGGGCACTCGTGATCCGTCCCGTCAAGGACTATAACAAAGCCCGCCATGAGGTCGACATCGACTCCATCAACCGTAAATTCGATGAAGTACCTTGTCTTATACTGCGCCGTGCCATTGCGCGGCTGTTCCTTGCCTATGCGGCAGATAGCCTGCTCCGCTCTTTCCGCGTCACACTCTGCAACCATGATGTCTATATCATGGAACTGCGTGACGATCCCGCGGAGATACAGCATCAGCGACGCGCCGATCGCCCATGTGATCTTCTCTTTGTTCAGTTCCCGCGCTATATCCGCCAGAACCATAAGCTTATGCTCGGTATCCGTCATATCCGCACTTCCTTTCGCTGCAAGTGTACCATCAGCTGTCCGGCTTTGCAACATCAATTGTTCTCCGCCGCAGCTTTGGGCGCGAACCTGCGCGAGGGCTTATAGTAGATAAGCGCGGCGAAGATCATAAGCGCGGTCGCCGCAAGGCTTATCGGGTAGACCATCATGACAGAATGGAAGGTCTGCACGCTGGCAAAAACCGTCTTGACCCACAATATTCTTATTCCGCACACGCCGAGCATCGTCAGTACGGCCGGCGTCAGCGATATGCCGAAGCCGCGCAGGTAGCCGGACATCGTGTTATACAGCAGGCTGAAGACATGCGCCAGAAGCACCAGCCTCATACGTGTGTAGCCGAGGGCAATGACCTCGGGATCGTTATTGAAGAGTGCGAGCAGCGGATGCCCGAAATGCAGGATGAGCGCCACCGCGATACCGAGCACGATATAACCCTCCAGCAGGGACAGCAGCAGCGTCTTTTTGCAGCGTTCAAGCTGGCCTGCGCCATAGTTCTGGCCAACGAAGGTCGTGCAGGCCTGACTGAAGGAGTCGAGAATGTTGAAGGTGATGACCTCCATGTTCCATGCCGCGCTCGACGCCGCCATGACAGTGGTGCCGAGGCTGTTGATGGCCGACTGTATGACCATGTTCGATATCGAGAAAACTGCGCTCTGCACCCCGGCCGGCAGGCCGATACGCAGGATGTGCCGCAGGCTTCTCATGTTTATGCGCAGCTTGGAGATATCAAGGCGGATATAGTCATTCGCCTTTCTCAGGCGGAAGAACAGGATCACCGCGCTTATCGCGTTTGAGATAACCGTCGCGATCGCAACGCCGTCCACCGTCATGCCCAGCACGATGACGAAAAACAGGTTCAGTATCACATTAATGACGCCAGATATCGCGAGCGTCGCAAGCGGCACCTTTGTATCGCCGATGCTTCTGAATATTGCGGCCTCAAAGTTATAAAGCAGGATGACCGGCATACCTATCAGGTATATCCGCAGGTACAGCAGCGCAAGCGGCAGCACCTCATCCGGCACGCTCATCATGCGCAGCAGCGGCTCCGCCGCGAGCTCGCCTATAAGCGCTATCACAAAGCCGCCCAAGACGGCAAACAGCAGCGCCGTATGTACTGCGCGCTGCGCAGCGTCAGTATCCTCGCGCCCGATCGCGCCCGCTATAACGACGTTCGCACCGAGGGCAACACCGGTAAAAAGGTTCACCACAAGGCTCACGACCGAGCTGTTCGCCCCCACCGCGGCGACTGCCGCCGTGCGCGCCTCCCCGGCAAAGTTGCCGACGACCGCAAGGTCGGAAGCATTAAACAGCTGCCCGAGTATCGCCGTTGCCGCGACAGGCAGCGCAAACAGCGGGATCTTGTTCCATATCGGACCATGCAGCATATCTATGCCGCTCTTTTTCATTTCCATTCTTCTTTCCATACTTTTTTCACGAACCGGTAGTATATTACTCCGCATTTCATATGGCAAGCCCCGATCAGTGAACTTTTTATGAATTTATATTGTCAGTAAAATAACCGGTCGGAATGCAGAAAACACGGGTGCGGTAAAAACTACCGCGCCCGTGTGGCTTTATATATTATTCTTTGCTCTCTTCGCCGCTCGGCTCTGCCGGCTTATCCTCACCGGTGGTCTCGCTCTGCGTTTCGGGTTCTTCCTTCTTCTCCTCGGTGTAGCCGTCGGTCATGGATATCTTGCGCGCGGGGCGCTCGATGGTGGTGTCCTCCCTGACCTTGCGTGCCTCCTGCGGAGCAAGGGGCATGAACTCGCCGTGCTCGAAGTAGTAATTGAACTCCTCGGCTTCCATCGTCTCATGTACCAGCAGGTACTCAGCGATGGCGCGCAGCTGGTCGGCATGCCCGGTAAGGATGCGCTCGCACTCGGCGGCGGCCTTATCGAAGATCGCCTTGACCTCCTCATCGATGATACCGGCGGTCTCCTCGGAATAGCTCTTAGTCTGGCCGAAGTCGCGGCCGATGAAGATGGAGTGGCCGGAGCTGTCAAAGGATATGGGGCCGAGCCTGTCGCTCATGCCGTAGCGGGTGACCATGTCGCGCGCGATGGACGTGGCCTGATGGATGTCCCCGGAAGCGCCGGTGGAGATATCGTCAAGGAACAGCTTCTCAGCCATTCTTCCGCCGAGAGCCATGACGATGTTCTCGAACATCTCGGACTGGGACTTGAAGTTTTCAAGATCCTCCTGCGGGCGCATCAGCGTAAAGCCGCCTGCCATGCCGCGAGGGATGATGGTGATATAGTGTACCGGGTCGACGTGCGGCAGATAATGAGCCGCGACGGCGTGGCCGGATTCGTGGTAAGCGGTGAGGCGTCTCGCCTTCTCGCTCATCTTGCGGCTCTTCTTCTCCGGACCCATCTGCACCTTGAGTATGGCCTCGTCCACGTCCTCCATGTTGATGAAGCGGTGGCGGCGGCGCACTGCGAGCAGTGCCGCCTCGTTCATAAGGTTCTCAAGATCGGCGCCCGCAAAGCCGGGAGTGCCCTTGGCGATGGAGTTGAGGTCGACATCCTCCGCAAGCTGCTTGTCTCTGGCGTGGATCTTCAGTATCGCCTCGCGCCCGCGGATATCGGGCAGGCCGACATATACCTGACGGTCAAAGCGGCCGGGACGCAGCAGCGCGTTATCAAGGATATCCGCTCGGTTCGTCGCCGCCATGACTATGACGCCCTCGTTGCTGCCGAAGCCGTCCATCTCAACGAGCAGCTGGTTGAGCGTCTGCTCGCGCTCATCGTGTCCGCCGCCGAGACCGCTGCCTCTCTGGCGGCCGACAGCGTCGATCTCATCGATGAAGATGATCGCCGGGGCGACCTTCTTTGCCTGCTCAAACAGGTCGCGCACACGGCCTGCGCCGACGCCGACATAGAGTTCGACAAAGTCAGAGCCCGAAATAGACAGGAACTGCACACCGGCTTCGCCCGCGACAGCCTTTGCAAGCAGGGTCTTACCGGTTCCCGGAGGGCCGACGAGCAGCACGCCCTTGGGTATGCGCGCACCCATCGCGGTATAGGCCTTGGGGTTCTTGAGGAAGTCGACGATCTCGGACAGCTCTTCCTTCTCCTCGTCGCAGCCCGCGACATCGGCAAAGGTCTTCTTGTTCTTCTCATCGCTGCCGAGGCGGGTGCGCGCCTTGGAGAACTTGGCGATACCGCCCGCTCCGCCGCCGGCCTTGTTCATCATCACGTACCACAGCGCCATCACGCCGACCATGACGAGCACATAGGGTATCATGCTCGCCCACCACGGCGCGACGAAGCCTTCGTCATAGTCATATTCTTCAAGGACGCCGGACTCATACTGGCTCTTTATAATGTCCTTGAAGTCCTCATAGAACACGCCGAAGCTGTAGAGGTCGTACTTCATTTCCTCCGTGGGAGCTATGGCGTCGCCAGTCCTGACCTCAAGGATAATGGTGCTGCCCTCGGTCCTGAACGACTGCACCTTTTCCTCAGTGAAGAGATCGACGAGGTCGGAATAGTTCTTTATCTTGTTGGTGTCCTTCTCCCCGGTCATGGTGAAGATCACGGCCATCATTATCACGATGAGCAGCACGTAAAATCCCAGATCCCGGGCGCGGTTGCGGTTAGGTTTCAAGTATATGTCACATCCTTCTTATACGATGGAGAATACGATATAAATGCTCAGGAGTATATCTCCGGCTTGAGCACACCGATATACGGCAGGTTGCGGTAGCGCTCGTTATAGTCGAGCCCGTAGCCGACGACGAAAGCGTCCGGCACCTCAAAGCAGGAGTAATCGGCATAGACATCCGCCTTGCGTCTGGCGGGCTTATCCATAAGCGTGACGATGGATATCGACGCTGGCTTTCTGACCATGAGGTAGTTCTTGAGGTAGCTGAGAGTGACGCCGGAGTCGAGGATATCCTCAACGATGATGAGGTGACGCCCCTCGATGTCCTCGCTCAGATCCTTGTTTATCTTGACGGCGCCGGTGGAGCTTGTGCCGCTGTAGGACGAGACGGCCATGAAGTCCATCGAGCACTGTATATCCACATAGCGCATGAGATCGGCCATGAAAATAAAGCAGCCCTTGAGCACGCCCACGAATATCGGGTCCTTGCCCGCAAAGTCGCGGCTTATCTTCGCGCCGGCCTCGGCCACGCGCGCCTTGATCTCATCCTCACCGATCAGAATTTTTTCAATATCCTCGTGCATTGAATGTGTCTCCCGTTTTTCTCTTTTCTATTTGTCCAATGCCGCTTTGCGGCTTGAGCTTAAATTTCGCTGAAGCTTATCTTCAGCACCCTGTCGCCCGCCTTTGGGGCGGCGCGCTCGTCAACGGCGATGCCGCAGACGGCAAGTATCCCTTTATCGTCCCGGATGACCGGGGCGGTGTCTCTCTGATATTGGCTGAAGCCCGCTTCCATGAACAGGCTCTTCAGGCTCTTTGTACACCCGCGCCCCAGCGGCCTCATGCGGTCGCCCGGACGCCTTCCGGTGCAGATTACAGCAGAGTTAATATTCTCATATTTGATGTAATAAGTCTTGAACAAGCCGTTAATTTCTTCCCTGTATTCGGTAAATTCCGCGCTCATGCGCAGCCCCGCTTCGGGCAATTCTATCTCCGTGCCGGGGATCACCGCGCGCACCTTAAGCGTGACGCTCTCCTGCGCTTTGAGATACAGTCTCCCCTGATCGCACACGAGACGGCGCCCCGTGATATCAAGGCTCCGCAAGCCGGTACCCCGGCACAGCCTGAGGGCTGAGTCGGTCTGCTCCATCGAAAGCCCCGTGCCTAAAAGCTGCCGCAGAACGCGCGAGGCTATCGCCGGGTGCAGCGCAGAAAGCTCTTGCGCGGGAAGGCTCCCATCATGGAAGTTCTTCTCAACGAAGTCGGACGCGAGGGAAGAAAGGCAGTCCTCATCCCGTCCCAGGAGCTCCGCCGTGCGCCCTGCGGTGTCGGAGAGCGCGGGGTTTATCTGCCGCAGAACGGGCATGACTTTGTGACGGATAAGGTTGCGGCTATAGTCGTCGCTGAAGTTGGTGCTGTCCTCGATGTGCTCAATGCCGTTTTCGGCGAGGTACTGCTCTATCTGCGCACGGCTCACGCCCAGCAGCGGACGGATGATGTTCTCCCGCCGCGCGGGAATGCCGCGCAGGCCGAGCGCACCGCTGCCGCGGGTGAGGTTGAAGATAAGCGTCTCGGCGTTATCGTCGGCATTATGCGCCGTGGCGATAAGCCCGCAGCCGCGCTCTTTCGCGGTGCTTTGCAGAAACTCATAGCGCAGCCGCCGTGCCGCATCCTCGGTCCCAAGTCCGTGCACCAGAGCATAGCCCGGCACGTCCCCGTGACCGACGACGCATTCTATCCCACGCTCCGCGCACCAGTTTTCCACAAAGCGCGCGTCTCTCAGAGATTCCTCGCCGCGGATGCCGTGTTCATAGTGCGCAGCGATAATGTCCGCGCCGCCTGAATAGAGCAGATGCAGCAGACACATCGAGTCCGCACCGCCGGACACCGCGCACAATATGCGCTCACCGGCAAAAGCGGACATGTCAAGCTTAATAGTCATCTTCGCGGCGCTTTTCTATCGAGCTGAAGCTTGTGTACTCAGGCAGCCATGACAGCTCGACCGTGCCGGTCTGACCTTTGCGGTTCTTGAGTATGATAGCCTCGGCAAGATTTGGGGTTTCGCTTTCCTTATTATAATAACCGTCGCGGTACAGGCCTATGACAACGTCCGCGTCCTGCTCGATAGCGCCGGACTCACGCAGGTCGGAAAGCATGGGCCGCTTATCCTGACGTGATTCGTTGGCACGTGACAGCTGCGACAGGCAGATGACCGGGACGTTCAGCTCCTTGGCCATGATCTTCAGCATACGGCTTATATCGCTGACAGCCTGAGTGCGGCTCTCGTTCGACCAGCTGTGCCCGCTGCCGGCGGACTGCATCAGCTGGAGGTAGTCAATGACCACAAGGTCGAGGTTCGGCACGCGGCGGCACTGGGCGTTCATGTCCGACACCGTGAGCGTCGGGTTATCATCGATGCGGATATCGGTCTGGCTGAGGGTCTGCGCGGCATCGGAAATATCGCGCCACTGCTGCTCGGTGAGCTGGCCTGTCAGCAGGTTCTGCGACGGTATCAGCGCCGCGCGCGACAGCAGTCTCATAACAAGCTGCTCTCGCGACATTTCGAGCGAGAAGATGGCGACGGTCTTGTGCTGGCTCATGGCAGCGGTGAGCGCCATGTTCAGCGCGATGCTCGTTTTACCCATACCGGGTCGGGCGGCCACAAGGATAAGCTCGGATTTATTGAGGCCGAGAGTCACCCGGTCAAGGTCGGGAAGACCGGTCGAGATGCCGGGGATCTGGTTTCCGGAGGACGCGGCCTCGGACAGCTCATCAAACACGCTCTGCACGACCGAGGACACCGGCATAAGTCCGCCGACATTGCGTCCCTGACGCAGCGCGTATATGCGCCGCTCCGCGGCTTCGAGCATCGTCTCCGCTTCGCCGGAGCCCTCGTAGACCATGCTGTTTATCTCGTCCGCCGCTTCGCCGAGACGGCGCAGCAGCGCGCGGTCGCGCACTATCGCGGCATACTCCATGACGTTTGCCGCCGTCGGCGTGACGCGCATGACTTCGGCGACGTACGCGTCGTTATTCTCCTGATACACGCCCCTGACCTTCATCTGGTCAAGCACTGTGACAGGGTCGATGGTCTGCCCGTAGGAGAACATGGCGTACATTGTCTCATAAATATCCCGGTTGAGCTTCACATAGAACTCATCCGGCTTCAGCTTTTCCAGCACCTCCGGGATGCACCGGGGGTCTATGAGCATCGAGCCTATGACCGCCTGCTCCGCCGGTGCGGAGTACGGTGTTTTTTTGCCCAGCAGTTCGTCCATTACCTGATTCCTCAGTCCGGCCTTGCGGCCTGATCTATTATCCCTCTACGACCAGAACGTTTATCGTTCCGCTGACCTCGTAGCCAAGCTTCGCCTTGACGCTGAAGCTGCCGAAGGTCTTTATCGGCTCGGCCTGAACGATCTTGTTCTTCTCGATGTCGATATCAAACTGCGCCTTGAGCGCGTCGCTTATTTCCTGAGAGGTGACTGCGCCGAAGAGCTTGCCGGCGTTGCCGGCCTTGGCCTTGATGATGACCTGCACACCGCCGAGCTTCTTTGCGTTCTCCTCGGCCTGTGCCTTCTCCTTGGCGATCTGCGCGGCCTTGGCCTTTTCCTTGAGCTTGAGCGCATTTATGTTGTCAGCGGTCGCCTCGGAGGCGAGCTTGCGCGGGAGCAGGTAGTTTCTTGCGTAGCCGTCGGAGACTTCCTTCAGCTCGCCCTTCTTGCCCTGACCCTTGACGTCTTCATGAAAAATAACCTTCATTTTCTATTATCCCCTTTCAGGCAAAATAATCATCTATGGCGGCATATATTTTGCTTACCGCCTCTTTGAGGGTCTCGCCCTGCTGGAACTGCACCGCTGCGGCGCTTCTGTTGCCGCCGCCGCCAAGCTTTTCCATGATGAGCTGTACGTTAAGTTCGCCTATCGAGCGCGCGGAGGCGAACACTCCGCCCTTGCCGTCTGGCGCGACGACGATAGACGCATCCACGCCGGAGACGTTCAGCAGCTCGTCCGCCGCCTGTGCGGCGACTACGCGCTCCTGCGGTTCCTCGGGCGCGGCGACCGCGACCTTGCGGTAGAGCTTCGCGCTCTGGAGTATCTTGTACTTTGCGACGGTGTCCTCCATGTCCGACTGGAACAGGCGCTTGACCGCAGCTGTGTCCGCGCCGTGGCGGCGCAGCACCGCCGCCGCGTCAAAGGTGCGCTCACCGGTGCGGATGGTGAAGCTCTTTGTATCGAGCACAATGCCGGACATCAGCGCCTCCGCTTCGCAGCGGAGCATGTCCGTCGCTTCGGGAAGCTCCTGGATGATCTCGGTCATAAGCTCACACGCGGAAGACGCGTAGGGCTCGATAAAGCCGAGTGCGGCGTCGTGTATATAGGTCGCGGCAACTCGGTGGTGATCTATGACCGCGACGCGCTTGCACAGGTTCAGAAGATCCGGGCACTCCACCTGTTCGGGGCGGTTAGTGTCCACAACGGCAAGGAGCGTGTGCGCGTCGACCTTGGAGGGCGCTTCCTGCGGGGTAAGGAATATGTCCTTATACTCCGGCTCGCAGCGTACCATATCTATAAGCGGGGTCGCGGCGCAGTGCTTCGTGTCCGCAACTATGGAGGCGTGTACGCCGAGCTGCCGCGCAAGGCAGCATACGCCGACCGCCGCGCCGATGCTGTCCAGATCGCCGAAGCGGTGACCCATGACGAGCACCTTGGAGGAGTCCTTTATAAGCTCGGCGAAGGCGTTGGCCATAACGCGGGACTTGACCTTGGTGCGCTTTTCTATCTCGAAGCCGCGGCCGCCGTAGAACTCGAAGCTCATCTTGTTCTTGATAACGGTCTGGTCGCCGCCGCGGGAGAGCGCAAGCTCCCCTGCCATGTCCGCAAACTGGAGCGCCTCGCCGAAGGTGTCCGCATCCGCGCCAAGGCCAATGCTTATGGACGCGGCAATGCCGCTGGGGCTTTCGACCTCGTGCATCTCCTCGGTGATCTTGAACTTGCCGGCCTTGAGCCACTCAAGGTCCCGCCGCTCCATCAGGACAATGTATCTGTCGCGGTCATAGCGGCGCAGGATGCCGTCAAAGGACGCGCACCACTGGCCGAGCTTGTCCTCCACCGCGTCACGTATATCGTTCTTTATACGCTCCGGCTGGTTCTTGGTAAGCTCTTCAAGGTTATCGATGATGACGACGCCCGCGATCGGGCGGCTGTTCTCATACTCGATGCGGATGTTGTCATAGTCCGTGACGTCCACCCAGTAGGTTATGCCCATGAACGGGCTTTTCTCCTTATCCTTATCGGAGCGGATGATGTTGCCGTGCAGCTGATATTTCCGGCCGCCTACCTCAAGCAGTGTCGGGTACCGGGTCTTGCCCTCAAGCAGCCACTTACCAGAAAACTGCGGCACAAGCTCCGTCAGGTTCGCGTCGAGCCGCGTACCGGTCTCGCCGCACATTTTGAAGAACATTTCGTTGCCCCAGATAATGCGCGAATCGTCCAGCCCGAACACCGCGATCGGCAGCGGAAAATTCGTCAGCGTGCTGCTCTTGGCGTTCTCCGTCTCGTAGGTCACGGATTCGATATACGCCCTGAGCTGTTTCTCTCTTCTGCGCTTTGACAGGAAGAAGAAGATCATGAGCAGCAGAATGGCTCCGCCCTCTATAGCCGCAAGCGTGTATATGCCGTACAGCAGCGTTGCGGCGGCAAATGCGACAAGCAGGATCAGCGGCAGCTTGCCGGGTTCGGCAAGACGCCTGAGATTCTTGTTCAAGCCGCGCACCTCCTCTTTAAGATGTCTCTCTATCTTCTTTGGCTATCCGTATGGGATAAATTTCCATAGTAATCCACGATACGATGTTTTATTATATCAAATCCGTCCCCCGTTTACAACAAATAATTTGCGTCCGTTCACAGATAATAAGCGTAAAGCAAAAGTCAGGTGAAGGGGGCATCATTATAAAAGCAGTTATCATGGCAGGCGGCATGGGCACACGGCTCAGGAGCATCACCGGCGACACGCCGAAGCCGATGGTTCCGCTGCTCGGCCGGCCGATGATGGAGCACATAATCATCCTCCTGCGTGAGCAGGGCTTTACGGATATCTGCGCGGCGGTGAGGTACCGCGCGGGCGATATCATGGGCTACTTCGGCGACGGCAGCCGCTTCGGCGTAAGGCTTCAGTACCGCGTGGAGGACCGCGCACTCGGCACCGCCGGGGGCGTGAAGAACTGCCGGGACTTTTACGGCGACGAGGATTTCCTTGTCATAAGCGGGGACGCCGCCTGTGACTTCGAGCTGCGCTCGCTCATGGACGCGCACCGCAGGAGCGGCGCGGATGCGACTATCGCGCTCTATCGAAGCCGCGAACCGCTGCGATACGGTCTCGCCGTCACGGACCACGACGGGCTCGTGCGCTCGTTCATCGAAAAGCCAGACTGGCGCCGCGTCGTCACCGACCTTGTGAATACCGGGATATATGTGCTCTCTCCGCGCGTGATGGAGCTTGTGCCGGACAGTGCGGAGTATGACTTCGGCAAGCAGCTTTTCCCGCGGCTCCTTGAGAGCGGCAGAACAGTCCTCGGCGTACCGATGGACGGTTACTGGTGCGACGTCGGCACTCCCCTGTCCTATTACCGCTGCTGTGTCGACGCGCTCGAGGGGCGGCTTCGCCTTGACCTGCCTGAGCAGTTCCGTCCCGGCAGCGCGCCCGCGGCAGAGGACGCGCCCGAGGACGTGGACTACTTAGAGGAGTGCCCCTGTGAAAGCCGCGCGGAGCTCATGGGCGCGCTCTCAGAGCTGATGCTCGATATGGGCGCGGACTACTCCGACGGCCTGCGTCTGCGCACGGAGCGCTATTCGCTGCACATCCGCCCCTGCACTGACTGCTCCGCCGTCAGGATCGGTGTGTGCGCGGACGATGCGGAGTTTGCAAAGGAGCTTGCGCTCTCGGCAAAGGCTCTCGCCCAGGCACTTAAGTTATGAAAAATAGCTGTCTCTTATCTGAGACAGCTATTTTTCAATGTCCGGTTGGGCGTGTAAAAATCAAGGCTTGAGGATGACGACGGCTTTATCGTACCGTGACCAGTCCAGCCGCTGCCCGCAGCGGTCGCAGAAGCGCTGGTACTCTCTGTCGAGAGTGAGCTTGCAGCGCGGGCACACAGGATAGGTGCCGAGAGTGCTGATAAACCGGCTTCTGGTGACTAGCATTGCCCGTCTAAATGATGCGGCAGATGCTTTCATGTAGCAGCACCTGCCGTTTCCTTGACGCTGATCGGATTTATAATATCTGCATCCAGAACCTTCGCTATGCGCAGAAGCATATCAATTGTCGGGTTCGCAGTGCCGTGTTCGATGCGCCTCAGATACGAAAGGCTCATTTCGCATTCAAGAGCAAGATACTCCTGAGAGAAGCCTTTTTGCGTGCGCAAAGCGACTATGGTTCTACCGATATCGTCATGTACTGACATAAAATACCACCTCGGCCAAACCATAGGAGGTATTTTCCGATAGCACCAGACGATATATAGGCGGTCGGGAAATTTTGTGGCAGCTGCTGCCATGAACGGGACTCTTTAAGAATGGCGGATATATATTGCGGAGCTTGCTTTTCTGCCGCTTTAACCGCACATTGTTTCCTTGATTATATCGAAATTGAGCGCCGGATGCAATTAATTTCTTAACAGCAATTTGTGAATCTTTCGATAATTTTTTGTATGCACAGCAGTCAGGCTCCTTGCCTCGCTCCGATACCCACACATTATACTGCAGAAAAATAATGTGCAGCTGTCACTGCGCGATGTGATGGATCGGGAAAAGTGTCAATGCAAGGAGTCGAACTATATCTAGGGAATTTTTTGCTTGGAAACGCCGCACACCATCTTTGGTGACGTATGCCGCGGATACATCATATACTGCTCTGAGGGAGACCTCAATCTTTCTTTCGGAGGATAGTCATGCAGGATAACGACCTCTACTCCACCAAGATATATCAAAACGGCTGCAACGGCAGCGGAAGCTGCGGGTGCGGATGTGGCTGCGGATGCGGCAGCAACGTCGGCCCGGCAGGTCCTATCGGGCCTCAGGGGCCGATTGGACCGCAAGGCCCCACAGGCCCCCAGGGTCCTGCGGGCGTCGCCGGGGCAACAGGCCCGCAGGGTCCGGCAGGCGCTACAGGTGCAACTGGCGCGACTGAGACACGGCAGTAAGGGAAAGTTGGTAAAACGTACAAAAAGTTATTGAATAGTACGAAATTGCTAAATTTAAGCCTAAAATCATCAAAAATAATCACACTACGTAAAAGAGCTGCTTTGGAATTCAAAACAGCTCTTTGAAAATTTTTGATGCGTTTTTGAGCAAATCTTCCCTATTGCTGTTGCAGACCGTCTACACGGCAATGCAGATAGCCTACACGGTAATAAGGGAATGTCAGCAAAATCGGTGGTTATTTGTAGGAAAATTACTCTGGGGGGATTTGCATGCTTTTGCCAACGACTCCACAAACACCGGTAGGCCGTACACGGTGAGTTGTGTTCCCGGAAAAAGTGTCAATTTCGTATGGTTATTCTCATGGAAAAATGTCAACGCAAGGGTATAATATCCATGAGGAACAAATAATGACGCCTTTGCCTGAGCAAGGGGCTCAAGCAGCCGCAGTGCGTGTTCCGGTCGCTTCACAGGCCTCTCCTATTCGCTATCCTTTTTTCTCTCATCATTGTAACTCCTACAGCCGCTTATAGTTTGGCAGATAAACCATCTTGATTACACGCCGAAAAAATGCTACACTATATAAGTGAGGTGGATGCATATGCTCAATTTATATGTGTTTGATGCAAGCTTAGCAAAGATACCCACATTCGTCCGAGAAGCATCCGAGGCAGATCTTACAGCCACATCAAGTTGGCAGACTAATTGGACAAGCAAGTATGTAAAATCTCTGCCGAACAAAGTTGCTTTGTGCAGAAGAGATGATGGTGAACTGCTTGGGCTGATGTCGTATGAGGTTGATGGAGGCTTGCTGGCAGTTGAGATTATCTATATTGAAAGCGCGGCTCATAGTAATGCAAATCTGCTACGCGCAAGTGCTGGTCAGAAAAAGTATATAGGTATCGCTAAAGCTCTATTTGCGTATGCTATTAGTATATCGAGAGAAGCAGGTTTTGGCGGCGTGTTGGTTTTCAAAGCAAAAACGACAGAATTGGTAGATTATTATATCCGCGAGTTTGGCGCATGCCATGCAGGCTCGTATAATCCGTTCAGATTGATCATATGGGAAGATGCTGCTGAAGTTATTTTGAATGAGTACAGAAAGGAGAACATCTAAATGTCAAAAATGAATTTTTCCGAGCTTAAAAAAATTGAAGACCTTGGTGCTGCGACGGGCTGGGTGTCTCCTCTGTCGGCGGAGGACAAAGAGTTTATCAAATACTTCCGCTTAGTCTTTAAGAGATATAACATTAACCCGTCTAAGGCTACTCGTCTTGAATATGACTTCGTGACACGAGTGGCCGAAAGCGAGTTCTATCTCCAGCAGGCCAACGCATAGCCTTATTCTTTGAATATAGCGGCACAAATTTTGACCCTATGGCAGCAAAAAAGCGGCCTTCTTAGTCTGCTATAAAAACGGCATCAGTATAAACCGCCAAAACGGCATTGAGGAAACGCTGACCTACTGCGATTTTCCCAGCGAACACTGGACCCGCATCCGCACCAACAACGTGATCGAGCGGCTGAACCGTGAGATCCGCCGCAGAACCCGCGTGGTGGGGACATTCCCTGATGGCAACTCCGCCCTGATGCTGGTCTGTGCCCGCCTTCGCCATGTGGCAGGTACCCAGTGGGGCTGCAAGAAATACATGAACATGAAGCACTTAGAGACGGCTTTGAACGACGTCTCTATTGCCGGCTGACTTCACTCAGCCGGAGCCTGCAAACAATTTTGCGCATAATTCTTGACGGGACCACAATTTTGCGCATAATTCTTGACGGGACCTATAAAAAACAGCAGCTCATATTCCCAGCAAAAAATACTTCTCACGATGAGAAGTATTTTTTATGCTTTCGGTTCTGCGAAAAGTTTATCCAAATCGTCGTACCCTTTTGGGGAGCGAATTGTATCTAGGGAATTTTTTACTCAAATGCAGTTGAAAATGTTCCCCAAGTTAAAACGTCTTCACGCATTTTTCTTTCATGAAAAGAAAAATGTCACTGCTCCTGTCCTCGTAATAGGCTACAAGAAGCTGCTTAAATTCCGGAACCTCTTTTTCCGGAATAATCAGCATTCCTCCCCCTTGCGAAATGAGATAATGGTTTGCAAAAATCACCGAAGCGCGTTTGTTTCCGTCATTGAAAATCTGCGTTTTCATACAGTAGAGGCACAGCCGAATGGCCTTTTCGTCGGCAGCCAAGTCACATTTCAGGATGTCCTCAAGGTGTTCTTTGATTACTGTCTCAATCGGTATGGGCGGGACATAGCTGGAACCGCCTATTGTCACCGGAATACCACGGATTCGGCCGCCGTCTTGAAAGAAGCCCTCATTGACCAACTTCGCAATGTGACACAGAATAGAATAGTCACTGGGGTATGTGATTACATCACGGTCAAGAATAAATTCCCATGCGTGTTTCAAATTCAGTATTTTCTGCACGTCTGTTGCGGTCATGCCGTTGACAATGCCATTGTCAATGATGTCCTCCGTTTGAGGAAAACTGGTAGCGACACCTTCCAAAACTGCCTGATCGTAGATGTTGGATTTCATGTTGGCACGGGCGAAATCAAGGTTCAACTGTACACGGGGCGAAATCTCCTGATCCGTGTATCCGAGCTGTGCCAATTCCTTATCCAAACGGCGAATATTCTTCCGGTACTCTTTTGCGTCGCGGGCATTGCGCAGCAGCAGTTGGTACAGAGTATCAGAGTACACATCCACATAGGTAGAACTTAATCTCGACCCAATGCGCTTGCGAACATACAGATACTTCTTGTTGCCATCTTCTTTGATTTCCGGTGTTCCATCGTATGGCAGCAGATTCAATCGTGCTTGGTAGTCTGCCTTTTGATGAAGTAGTTCCTGAATCTGCGGATAGTTATTGTTCATACAGCACCTCCTAGGGAACTTTTGTCTCTCATATTATAGTGCAAAGTTCCCTAGTTTGCAATCCCGATCCGTTCGCCCTTTTTCAGCTCCATCAGCCCCGCACGACTCGATTTGCCATCTTCCCGGAGTTGACAAGGGGCAATCACTATGACACGTATAGACTGAGATACGGCAATACAGACAGTCTACACGGCAATAAGTGAAGGTCAAAAAACGGTGGTGTTTGCAAGGAAATTACTTTGTGGGGTCTTCACTTGCTTTCGACAGCAGTTATCTTCAGAATATAAATATTTTGTGCAGATTGCAGCATGTTCCACAAAAAGGCATTGAACTTAAAAGTTTTATTGGTTATAATATTAAAGGAGCAACACTTGCTAATTTCTGTTAGTAAGTTGAGATATAAGCGCATTCAAAATCGCAGTAGTTTAATATAATCACTATAAAATAAATAGGAGTAATTTAAAATGCGTATGGATTTACACTGCCATACCCGCAGGATAAAATCAGGCGATGGGCCTGGCAGAGAAGTTTCACCAAAACTCTTTCGTAAAAAAATTCTGGAAGCCGACGTGAAGATAATTGCGATCACTAATCACAATTATTTTGACTACAATCAATTCCACACTCTAAAGAATCAAAACAGCGATATCTGCCAAATATGGCCTGGGATAGAGATAGATGTCAAAGATTGTTCTTCAAGATGGCATTTGATAGTTGTGGTAAATCCAGATGAAACAGATGTTTTTAACAGTAAAGTGAGCTGTTTATTTGATGGGGATGATTTGGAAACATGTACTCACAATTTAGATGAAATTCATGATGCCTTCGGTGAATTAGATGCAATATACATATCTCATTTTCACAAGGCCCCAGCGATTTCTGAGAGTGATAGGAAAAAACTTCTTGAAATAGTTGGAGATTCGACACGTATCTTTAATGAAACCTCAGATCATAGATCTATGGGTGTATTTGCAAATTACGATTATAACACTCTTGTTGGAAGTGATGTATCAGATTGGTCGAACTACGAGAAATGTTCTTTCGCGGAATTGCGCCTTCCCATTGAAAGCTTTCAGCAATTTTGTCTTCTTGCTAAAAGGGACTCCTCCGTCGTTGATTCTTTGATTAATACCAAAAGGACATACGCCGTACAAGCCTCACCGTATAAATCAGTAAAATTTGATTTGAAATTATACGAAGACGTGAACATCATCTTTGGTGCTAAAGGAACAGGCAAAACAGAAATATTGAATTCACTGTATAACGGATTGCTTGAGCAAGGGTTGCGCTGCGAAAAGAATATTGCTTCTGAACGAACAGATGAGTTTAACGAATTAACGAAAAATAACGGTATGCCGGAAGATATATCAATTTTGGACCGAGAACCATGTACGGAGCAATTCAGATTACTCAGTGATTGGACAGACTGCAGCCCTACTCAGTTTTCTAAATACATAGATTGGTATCGCACAAAAGAGAACAATAGTAACAAACGGCGTATGAAAGTTACTAACGCACAGGAAATACAGTTTAATAAATCGAGTAAATATGAATCGCATAAAGCTGACTTTCTGTCAATACGTGATATTAAAACTGCAATAGAGAACATTCAACTATCTGATTATATCGATGATTCAAAAATAGGGCAGTTAAATGAGTTAATATCACTTTTGAAAGACTCCATATTTAGGAAACGGAAGGGAGATGTTGCAGAAGAAAGTGCCGTAATGCTAACGAATTATAGTATAAACAAAATAAAAGCAATCGCTGATAAAAATACAGATTCAGTATCAAAGCCATCAAAAACCGGATATCGCGAATTTGCACATGCACGGTTACGTCTGCTCGTTGCCGTTGATAAGATTCGCAAAAATCTTGAGCCGGTAGAGGTAAATACACAAGTCCCAATTGGAGCTTTAGAAGACAAAGGAAAAATATATCAAAATTCAAGATATAGGATGCTTTGCGAAGAATCTAGAACCGTAGAGTTTTCCAAAAATATTACTGTGCTGAAAGAAGTAAAAAAGCAATTGAGTAATGTAAATACGCATATACTCGATGTTGATCTTGCGCCCATCCTTAGTATATTGGTATCTTTGTGTGAGTCGAATAATATATCCAGCACTGCATGCTTTGTAGGAAGATCTCGTCAGATTGTAGATGCGGACCAAAAAGAGTATAAGCCATCGAACGGCGAAAAGGGAATACTTTTATTGCAAAGGGTACTGTCTAAGGAAGCAGATGCTTACTTTTTAGACGAGCCCGAATTAGGTATGGGTAATTCATATATCGACAAAAATATACGTCCCCTTATAAGTGAATTGGGTAGGAGACGTAAAATTGTAGTAATTGCGACACATAATGCAAATATTGCTGTTAGGACCCTTCCGTATATGAGTATTTATCGGACACACAAGAATGGAATCTATAAAACATATACCGGTAATCCGTTTAACGACAAGCTCATCAATATAGATGACAGCACCGATATACTGAGTTGGACAGTCGAAAGCCTTAATTCTTTAGAGGGAAGCAAAGAAGCTTTCTATGACAGGAGAGATATATATGAGTCGTGAAATTAAAGTAGTGCTTTATTCGCCTGACAAGGAACGTGACGTATTGAGTTTCAAAATTAGTGAGGATACTATTATTGATGTTGATTTAAACGATGCGAATTGTCAAAATAAATTAAAAGAAGTATTCATCGCTTTATTTGGCATTCAAATAGAGGACGATGTTGTATTGGAATTGGAGACTGAAGACGGATATCCCAGAGTGCTATACAAAGATGTTTGCAATGAATATATAAATGATTTGAACAATGAACTTGTCGATGTGAGGCGAACAATACAGGAGGAACTACTATAAGTTGCTAAGTTGCAAAATGAAATTTTCAAAAAACACTTCTCACGTGAGAAGTGTTTTTATATGCCCGGATGGACGCTCTTTATTGCCCGGTACTGTCAAGGGTACTGGATCACATGTTTATATAAGATAATGTACAATAAGTTGCGCAAAAAGAAAAAGGGATAAGAGAAGACATAGCTTGCAGGCTCTGGTAAAATGAAGTTACCACACACCATTCTGAAAGGAGACAGCAAACTATGTCCGAGAAAATTGTACAGCTGAATGAGGAAATTATCAAGGGGCAAATCAAGGAATTGGTTCGCGGCAGCGTGGAGGAAACCCTGAACGAGCTGCTGGAAAAGGAGGCGGAGTCGCTGACGCAGGCGGCCCGCTATGAGCGCAGCGAGGCCCGTCAGGGCTACCGCAGCGGTCACTACGACAGGAACCTTACCACGACCTCCGGTGACGTTACGCTCCACGTCCCCCGACTCAAGGGCGTGTCCTTCGAGACGGCCATTATCGAGCGGTATCGCCGCCGGGAGAGCAGCGTGGAGGAGGCCCTCATCTAGATGTACCTGGCAGGCGTTTCCGTGCGCCGTGTGGAGAACATTACCGAAGCCCTGTGGGGCAGCAAGGTATCTCCAGCCACCATCAGCGAGCTAAACAAGAAAGCCTATATCCATATTGAGGATTGGCGGAACCGCTCTTTGCAAGGCGGCAAGTATCCGTATGTCTATGTGGACGGCATCTACCTGCGCCGCAACTGGGGCGGAGAGTACGAAAATGTTGCTGTTTTGGTGGCAATTGCCGTGAACGAGGATGGCTTTCGCGAGGTTCTGGGTGCTGCCGAGGGCATGAAAGAGGACAAGGCCAGCTGGGTGAATTTCTTTCAGTGGCTCAAAAGCAGAGGATTAGACGGCGTGAAACCCATTGTTGGGGACAAGTGCCTTGGAATGCTGGAAGCCGTGGGAGAAGTATTTCCTGACGCAAAATACCAGCGCTGTACGGTTCATTTTTACCGCAATGTGTTTTCCGTTGTTCCTCGCTCCAAAGTAAAATTGGTGGCTAAGATGCTCAAGGCGATCCACGCTCAGGAAAGCAAGAAGGCTGCCCGTGAAAAAGCCAAAGCTGTGGTGGCCCAACTGAGGGAAATGAAGTTGAAGGAGGCCGCCAAAAAGGTGGACGACAGTGTTGAGGAGACGCTGACCTACTGCGATTTTCCCAGCGAGCACTGGACGCGCATCCGCACCAACAATGTGATCGAGCGGCTGAACCGGGAGATCCGCCGCAGAACCCGCGTGGTGGGGACATTCCCTGATGGCAACTCCGCCCTGATGCTGGTCTGTGCCCGCCTTCGCCATGTGGCAGGTACCCAGTGGGGCTGCAAGAAATACATGAACATGAAGCACTTGGAGGCGGCTCTGGATGACGCCTCTATTGCCGGCTGACTTCACTCAGCCGGAGCCTGTAAATTTTTTTGCGCATAATTCTTGACAGTACCAAAAACACTTCTCACGGTGAGAAGTGTTTTCTTGCGCTCGGCGGGACGCCCTTTATTGCCCTAAATTAGGAAGAAAGCAGCAATGTGTTTCACGGACGGCAAAAAAGCAGGCATTTGTAAGACAATTCCTTCGTGTGGTCTTCACTTATTTCTGCCAGTATCTCATCTGTCGGGATAATACCGAATAGCGACTTAATAATAGCAGCTTCGTCCCGATTAGGATTAGAAAGCTTGTCAACGACAAATTTCGTTTCTGTACAGCAAAATAATGTTATGTACGATTTCAAAAAACAGGTCGGCCTTTGGCTATATCCACAAGCAATTTAAGTACATTGGTAAACACGTTTGTAACTGTAGCTCCGATAGAACAGAACTCTTTACTGTACTTACGCATTGTCGCAATATCGCCAAAGAAAATAACAGGGGAACGTCGCCTACAAACTTTTTGTATAAAATTCAGCACAGAATCTATTCTTTCACCGTTACCAACATCAACAACAACGGCATCGTATGCCGAACTATTATATAATTTGGCTGCATCATCGGAATTACATGTAATATCAAATTGGAGACTGTTCTTATCAAACAAGTCCTTGATGAAGTCACTTTTACCGACATAATCATCTAACCACAGTACATTGTGCTTGACAGTTTCCAAAATCTCCATATTATTTTCTGCTTCGCTGCGTTTTTTGTTGGTAGCGGTATTAGAATATAATTGCAAAATTACTTCTTTAAGGACAGAATTGTCATCCTCCAGCTCTTTTACCCTTTTAGTACTTAGTGTACTCAGCACAGGGCTATCTGATAAACTTTCATTCATCATAGATAGATGCTTAGATATCGAATCCTGTAATTGCTTTTGAAGAGAGATACCGTCCTTATAAAAGATAACTCCATAAGCAGAAACATCAAATGGAATCTTTTGTCCCTCTTGAAGCAGCATTATTGTTCCAGATTTCAAAGCATGCCTAATTCCAAGCTCATACCAAACATTGGCATTAAGGTCTGTCAAAACTGCTATTACAACATCACTATCATATAGTTTATTGGCAATACTAGAAAATATACTATATGGACCCGCTTCAGAGCGGCAGCAGGAATAGCCGTTTCCTTCCATGATAGACTTAATAATATCAAAAAAACTTAGCCAGTACGATTCATCGTGTTGATTTGTAGTTCCGGAAATTGGCATTGTCACAAAACATGTTTTATTCATCAAAAAATCACCCATATCTATTTCTTTCAATCTGTTAGACATTATACCAGAGTTTGCTATTCGAAGCAATACAGGAAGCCATATATAATTGCCAATCGTGCTTATCTCATGCAAAAAACACTTCTCACCGTGAGAAGTGTTTTTTGCACGCGCCCGGTGGGGCGCTTTTTTATTGCCCTAACTCAGGAAGGAGGCAGCGATGTATTTCACAGATGGCAAAAGACAGGCATTTGAGAAGCTGATGATAAGCAAGCCGGGGTTCGATCACTATGACACGGGCATAGACGGTCAATACCCGGAGTGCAAATCATGTGAGTTTCACAGGCCTCATTGGGATGGGCGGTCATGCGTGTATGAGCAGTGCCCATACTTGAGCGACCGCACGGCAAAGGAGGTGATGCCGCCCGAAAAGTGACATCCCAATAAGCAGCAAATCTAAGGAACAGGAGGTTTTATGTCGAGAACAAAAACCATGTGGTGCAGACAGCTTTTGATGCTGGCCTGTGCCATTGTCATTTTCAGCGTATTTTTCACAGCACACGCCTTTGCGGACTATGTCAATGTAACGACCGGCACAAGCTATTCGTACTTTCAGACCTTCTCCAGCAGTGGTGTATGGACAGGCGTCGGGACTCCAACGCACACAATAGTCCAGACCGGAGCCCCGGCCTACTGTCTGCAAACAGAGTATACTTCCCCAAGCGGCGGAGGCTATACAACAACCGACCCGTGGTACTACTACGACACTGCTACTATCTATGGGCTGCAAGCCATCCTTGAACACGGCTATCCCAACGATGACGGCGGCTATTCCGAAGAAGAAGCACGCTATGCGACCGCAAACGCTATTCGCTTCTGGCTTGCCGAACGCGGAGCACAGGGTGTACCGGCGTGGATGAACCTCACGCTGTACAGGCAGTTTTTCAGGGCAGTACCGGGATACGAAGACCTTTTCGACTGGTGCTTGTACTTGCTCGACTGCGCGAGAAATCAGGAAGTGTACGAACACGCAGTTTCATTTTCAAGCCTCAACCTTGTTGAAGACGGCGACTATTACACCGGCACTACTACCGTAACACTCATAAACTGTGGAGGCGGCTACACGATAGACAAAAGCGGGCTCCCGGAGGGTGCAATAGTTGACGGCTATACCGGCGACACCGGTGATGTGCTCACGATCCGAATCCCGACGAGGTATGCCGGAGCAAGCTATACTCTTTCAGCAACGGGTATAGACAACCAGACCGAGGCCAGCCTGATCTACTACGCCCCGGACAACTGGAACGAGCAGCGCGTAGTCACGTATGTCTACAGCATTGAGGTAAAAGCCGCAGCGGCTTCATTAGAGGTAAGTCTCCCGGACAAGCCAAAGAACGGGAAGCTGATTATCCGCAAATATGACGCTGAGACCGGCGAGCCCATAGCTGGCGTAAACTTCGGCTACGGTGGCTCTTCCGGAGACCAGATTGCCGGAGCAGTAACTGACAGCACCGGCACAGTCATTTTTACAGACATCCCTGCCGGGGAGTATTTCTTTCAGGAGATTTCCGCGCCCGGCCTGTACGTTGTGGACACCACACGGCGCACCTTCATCATAAGAGCCGGAGAAGAACTGAGCTTTGACGTTTACAACACACGAAAGACAGGTTCAATAACAGTCCGCAAGCAGGACGCATACGGAAACGCGCTTGCCGGAGCCGTGTTTGCGCTGGAACGCTCAGAAGACGACGGCGCAACATGGAAGAAGATTGCAGAACAGACTTCTGCCGAAGACGGTACTGCCGTATTCAGCAAGCTCAGCGTAAGCGGCATTTATCGCGTAACAGAAACCAAGGCACCGATGGGGCATATGCTGCAAGCCGGGATTCTGTTTGAGGGAAAGCTTGAAGACTCTGACAGCTTTGACATCAGCTTTACCTCATGCGACTGCACCATTGCTGCGCTGCCATTCACCGGACAGCCCGGCTTCCTCTATGTCCCGGCAATATCGCTCATGCTGTGCATGGGCTTTTTCATCGCCTATAAACCGAAAAAGGAGAAACCTGAATGGAGAGATAATCTAAAAGGTTTTCTTCAGATGTATGGCCTCCAACAAAAATCACAGGGCAATTGGCTGTCACAAATGAGTAACCATTCGCCTTTAATATTTCAAACTGCATTTCTGAAATCAAGGAATTAAAAACATTAGCTGGAGAATTTTTAATCTTCTCATCTATTAGACCTAGTTTTAAAGCGTAATCGAAGAACGGTTCCAAATCTCCAAATCCCATTAAATCCACCAGTTCTTCATAGCCTGTATCCACAAGATCGCTGTAAGCCGAAGATTTATACTCTACGTCGTATGCGCCGTTAAGCATTACTGGATTTCTAAGCATCATATTGATTGCAAATTTGGTCAAAATTTGTTTCTGCTTACTGGAACATATGAGGACGTCTCGATTCGCCGGATTACGACATATTTGCAACACTTGACTTATACAGGTACTAAACTCTCCTTCCATATTGGCCAACGTGTTTTCTATCGAATTCGGCAAAAAAAATTTACCACACTTTGGATTGGCATTCTTCAATTCGTTTTCATATAGGAAAGCTGATTGACAGATATCTTTAGTAGCACACTTAAAAATTCCTTTTTTTAGTTTATCCCAACCCCAAAGGAAGCCGGTCGAATCACAAAAATTCTTCAAGTAAAATTGCGGAACGTAGTGTTGCCGTTTCGTTAGATTGGCCATTTTTGATTTCTCCTTAAGCCGTTGTATGTAGCATATTCTCATAAAAATATAGCATGTTTTTGTCTCAAATTAAAGGATGTTAAAATGAAAAATACGTATTCACCATTGATTATGGCAGCAGTGTTATTTGTAATCGCTCTGCTTGTGACGGTATACCCGGTCATAAGCAATTATCTCTCAGAGAAAAACAAATCCGTGATTCGCACAGAGTATTTCAATGCCATAAACGAGCTCGACGATTCTGCAATAGAAGAGGCGCGGCATAAAGCGGAGAAGTATAACGCGATGCTTTCGACCGGAGTTTCACAAGCCTTTTCAGATGAGCAGCTTAATGAGGCTTTCGCCAGCTGTGTCGAGCTTCTGAATCTGAACGGCGACGGCACTATGGCCTATATAGAAATTCCGAGCCTCGGCATATATCTGCCTGTCGCTCACGGTACGGACGCCGCGACACTTGAAAATGCTGTCGGTCATGTTGTCGGCAGCTCACTGCCTGTCGGCGGTAAGGGAACCCATGCCGTTCTTTCCGGTCACAGCGGTATGGCAAGTGAAAAAATGTTTTCAGACCTTGACCAGTTGAAAGACGGAGATATTTTCTTTATACACGTTCTGAATGAAACTCTCGCTTACGCTGTCGATGATATCAACACTGTGCTTCCGGAAGATATCTCGCAGCTTGCAATAGAACGTGACAAAGACCTTGTAACGCTTATCACCTGTACGCCTTTCGGTGTGAACACGCACCGGCTTCTCGTGCGCGGCAGCCGCATAGATTATGATGCGCAGACCAGCGTTGCGGACATTGAAAGCCTTGAACCCGAAGCTGCCGGTTCCACATGGATAAATGAGTATATAAAGGGCATCATCCTCGGCGTCATAATTCTCGTTCTTGCCGTGATCGCTTACATGGTAATGCGGAGAGGTCAAAATGGGTAGACGACTCTCAGTATGTGTTGCGTCAGCTTTGTTCTGCGTCGGGCTGCTCATTCTGCTGTACCCATACATAAACGGCGCAAGGCTTGAGCACAGGTCATCTTCGGCAGCGGAAAGCTTTATCTCCGCATATTCAGTAATAACAGCTCCACCGGAGACTACGGCACAGCCAAATGCCGAGCTTTATAACGCCATGCAGGAATATAACCGGCGCATATACGAAGAAAACCAGAGCGGCCTGTCAGACCCGTCAGCTTATGAGTCCGCGGCGATCGACCTGTCCGCATACGGCGTTGAGGATGGAATCGTAGCCGTGCTGACGATACCGGCGCTTGAGCTTGAAATGCCTGTATACCTCGGGGCGAGCTATGAAAACATGGCTGCGGGTGCCGCTGTCCTTGGGCAGACAAGTCTCCCGATAGGCGGCAGCAGCACAAACTGTGTAATAGCAGGACACCGGGGCTGGAACGGCGCAGCATACTTCCGCTATATAGACCTGCTTCAGCCGGGTGACGAGGTTCTTGTTACGAACTTGTGGGAGACGCTGAGCTACACCGTGTCCGAAATACAGGTCATAGACCCGAATGATGTGAAGAAGGTCTTCATTCAGGACGGTCGTGAGCTTTTAACGCTGCTGACCTGTCATCCATATGCAAGCGGCGGGCAATACCGTTATCTTGTCATCTGCGAAAGGAGCGCGCCATGACCTTTGATTATTTTTATTGCAGTCAGGCTGACAGCTACTCGTTTTACCGCATTCCGCGGGTGCTCATAACGGGCGAGCATTTCAAAACGCTTTCCACTGATGCAAAGCTCTTATACAGTCTGCTGCTTGACCGCATGGGACTTTCGCTGAAAAACAAGTGGCTCGACGATAAGGGACGGGTATACATCTACTACACCATCGACGAGATACAAAAGGATCTCTGCTGCGGTCATGTCAAGGCCGGTAAGCTGCTTGCGGAGCTTGACACGAAAAGCGGCATCGGTCTCATTGAGCGCATAAAGCAGGGACAGGGTAAACCGACAAAAATCTACGTGAAATGGTTTGCCTCGGTGCATGAGGATGATCCTGCAAATTCCAGACCTACAAAAGATGTGCTTCTGGAGAGTCCGGAAAAAGAGGTCAAGAGAGACGAAGCGTGTATTTCAAGACCTACAGAAAACGGCAGTGCAGACCTACAGAAAACGGGTGCAAATTATATTGATAATAGCCATACTGATTTCAGCCATACTTATTCATCCATCTATCCTTCGGACTATGAGGATTGTATGGAAGAGCTCAAGGAGCAGGTAGATTTCCAGCTTTTAGCGGAGAGCTATCCGAACGACGATCCTGACAGCATCTTAGAGCTTATCTGTGATGTTCTGTACAGTACCGCTCCGACGATCAGAATCGGCAGGGAAAACCTGCCGACCGGGAAGGTGCAGGACAGGTTCCGAAAGCTGCAATTTGAGCATATAGCCTATGTGCTGGATTCCCTCAGAGAGACAACGACACGCATTATAAACATAAAAGCCTATCTTCTGCGGGCGCTTTATGACGCTCCACTCACGATAGGCCATTTTTATTCCGCCGCGGTGAGGCATGATTTCGCATAAATACTTCTCACCGTGAGAAGAGTTTTTGAAAAATATAGAGGAGGATAAAATGCCTGATAGTATACAGAAGCAGAATATACCGCTTAATAAAATTCTGGACTTTCCTGGCTTGGCATTCGGGAAGTTTTCAGATAAGAGCCTTGGCGGTCTGGTGAGCAGTCTCCAATCCAAGGGCATTGAAGAGCCGCTTATTGTGCGGCAGGGAAAAGACGGTGAGTATGAGCTGATAGCGGGCTATCGCCGCAGGAGAGCCGGGGAGCTTGCAAAGCTCTCCGATGTTCCCGCCTATGTGGTCGAGTTGGACGATAAACAGGCTAAAGAATGCTACTGGTGGTCAAACAGCGGCTCTTCGGAGACGCTTGAAGCATTTATAAAGCGCCTTAAAGAACGCGACGCCGAGCCTGAAAAAGAGACTTCCACAGTACCGGAAAAGGAGAATAAGCCCGTTGAAAAATCTGACAGCTCCGCCGGAGATAAGGCTGAGAGTGCAGCACCCGCCGCTGCCGCTGCTACTCCGTCCAAAGCTTCCGAGAACGAAAAGGCGGAAAAGAAGAAAGCCGCTGCCAAAAAGCCGGAGAAAGCGGCAGAGGAAAAGTCGGTAAACACGCCTGTCGGTACCGCTGCCGCAGGCCCGGCGGGTATGACCATCTCCAAGGTTCTTGAAAACAAGCTTAATCCGCCGAGCGAGAAGGACATCAAGGCTTTGCCTGTGCCCAAAGACGGTGAAACATACTTTGTTGTTCTTCACCCCGGCTATCTGGAAAAATCCAAATTCAACAATTTTTCGGTTGACCGTGAGAGCGAAAATTACAAGGAGCTTGAAAAATCCATTGAGGCGAACGGGATCAAAGACCCTATCATAGCCCGTCCCAAGGAAGGCGGCGGCTATGAGATAATTTCCGGTCAGCGCAGACACGACATTGCAAGACGGCTCAATTTCCCTGTTCCGACCATCGTTCAGCAGATGGATGACGACGATGCGAAAATACTCGTCGCCGACGGTAATCTGCATCGAGACAAGCTGTCAAGCTACGACCTGTCGCGAGCGCTCCGTATGAAAATGGACGCAATGAAGCATAAAAGCGGCAGGCGCAAAAAGGGCGATATCGGCCCGAAGATAGATTCCAATGAGGTTCTGGCGCGCGAAATGGGCATGAGCTACGCGAAGTTCAACCGTATGCTGAGGTTGGCAGAGGCTGAAAAGGTCATATGCGACAAGGTAGATGACGGCACTATGCCGCTGTCCATTGCGTCGGCGATTTCTTTCCTCAAGCCCGAAAACCAGATAAAGGTCTCCGACCTGATGGACATAAACTACAAGGTGAGCACAGAACGCATTGAGCGTGTGAAAAAGGCTGAAAAGTCGGGAGCGCTCGATGATAACCTGCTCAGGGATATTCTTGATGATAAGGATATCTCTCCCAAAGTTGCCGAAGCCCCGGAGATACCCGCCCCTTCACCTGTTGTATCAGCATCTGAGCAGACACAGCCTACAGCCCCTGAGAGACAGGAACCTGAAGCTTCGCCGAAAATAGTGCCTTTTACACCTGATGAACATATTCCCGACGCAGTAGAAATACACCCGCCGGTAACGGACACGCCCGCACCGGACAAAACACCGGAGACAACTAAATCAGCAGAGCCCGCCGATGATGTATTTAAGGGCGATCAGGAGCGTCCGCAGTACACGAAGGTTATCCTTGCCGGGGACAGACTGCGCAAATACTTCCCCGATGTGTCCATGACACCGCGTGAAATTGAAGACAGTGTGTATGATGCGCTTGAGGAGCGCCGCCAGCGTCAGGAAAAGCAGAGGCAGAAGGACGATATCTTCAAGCACACGGCGTCTAAGGCAAAATAAAGCATCATTAAAATTAACGATATTTTTATTGATTTATTTACTGACGCCGCATATAATAAAAGCAGGTAATGAATTCTGTTCACGGAGGTACAAGTGCAATGAATGAAATGTCTGCTGTCGGGATAATGAAGTCCATAGTGCCTATCACCCGTTTCAACAAGGGCGAAGCAAACAGAATATTCGATGAGGTTCAGGCTTCCGGCACTAAGATAGTCGTGAAGAATAATAAGCCTGCCTGCGTTCTGCTGTCCCCTGCCCAGTATGAATCACTGATGGAGACTCTGTCCGATTATATTTTGCTTGAGGAAGCCGGGAAACGCGCTGCCGCAAATGATGATAACGACAACATTTCTATGGAGGCCATGATGGAGCAGCTTGGCATAGCCGCCGATGATCTGGCCGATGTAGATGTTGAGATCGAATGAGGATCAAGCATGAAATGGACTGTCGAATTCATTAAAGAAGCGCAGAAAGATTTGAAGCGTCTTGACCCGTACAACCAAAAAATCATACCCAAGGCGATATCCAAGACCGCGGAACGTCCCCTGCCGCCGCCTGACGGTATCGGAAAGCCGCTTGGAAATCACGCTTCGGCAAACCTGAGTGGGTTTTACAAAATAAAGCTCCGCGACCTCGGCTACAGGGTCGTGTACAGCCTTGAGATCAAAGACAGTATGATGAAAATAATAATCATCTCTGTACGGGCTGACGAAGAGGTGTACAAGGAAGCCGAAAAGCGTATTCAAAACATAGCCAAGAAAATGTAAATATCATTGTGAAGCATCTGTACTCATGTGCAGGTGCTTTTTGTTTCATTAAGACAAGGAGTTGATTTATGAACGTAGTTGTTGTAGAGCCGGGCTACCTGCCATATGAAAAGGAAATCAACGGCCTTAGCGAAATGCAGGCCATCGTCGGCGGATATATCACGGCAACATATCCTTACGAAAACGAAGCTGTCTCGATCGTCGCAAATGATGAGGGGCTTCTGCTGAATCTGCCGTTCAATCGCAGCATCCCGGGAGGCTACGGCGGTATCTTCGGTACATTTTTCATCTGCGGTATCGAGGAAGACAGGTTTTGTTCACTCACACCGGAGCAAATTGAAAGATTCAAGCAAGAGTATAAATCCGCTGAAATACTGCTCGGCGCAAACGGCAATGTGCCTGTAACGCTGAAAGTACAGGCGAAGCCGAAACCGTCGGCGGGAAAGGAGCATCATGCGCAGCCGGAACGCTGATACCGCCGAAAAGGTAAAGGCGTTGACAGATAAGCTTGAGACCGGCGTCAAAGCGGTATTCGAGAGCGAGCAATACAAAGCATACATGAAAGCTATGGCAAAATTTCACCGGTATAGCTTCAACAATGTTATGCTCATCCTTATGCAATGCCCAAACGCAACCGCCGTAGCAGGCTTCAACACTTGGAAAAAGCAATTCGGCAGGACAGTCAAAAAGGGTGAATCCGGAATACAGATACTCGCGCCCGTCCCATACAAACGCATTGTTGAGAGTGTGAAGCTTGATCCTGTAACAAAAGCTCCTGTGCTCGACGCAAGCGGCAGACCTGTCACGGAAACTGCGTATGTCGTACAGCAAAGCTATAAAATAGCATACGTGTTCGATGTGAGCCAGACCGAGGGACGTGAGCTTCCGTCATACGGTGCGGAAGAGCTTACCGGCAATGTACAGAATTACGACTCGATGCTGAAGGCTATTACAGAGCTTGCACCCGTCCCAGTCGTATTCAGTGAACCGGACGGCAATGCCCGTGGCCGCTATGTCCACAGTGAGCAAAAAATATATCTCAACAGCGGTATGAGCCAGATCGACACTATATCTATTCTGATTCACGAAACAGCTCATGCCATTCTCCATGCGCTTCCGGTAAAGGACGGGGTTGTCGTTGGAGTGCCTGAAAAAAGCCGCCGCACACGTGAGGTTGAGGCTGAGAGCATAGCCTACATTGTCTGCCAGCACTTCGGAATTGAGACCGGCGACAGCGCGTTTGCCTATATAACCAGATGGAGCCGTGATAAAGAGCTTGAGGAGCTGAAAACGTCTCTTGACTGCATCAGCAGAACTTCCGCTGAAATGATAGACGCCATTGAAAGCTGTATACCTGACCTGAGCAAGTCACAGGACAAACCTGAAATGAGCGAAAAATACTTCTCACGGTGAGAAGTATTTTTATTTACACTCTGCGTATCCAGATACACATACATTCATATGAATATTTCTAAATCGAATAATGTATCACTTGACATCGCATGTACAAAACTTGTATACTTCTGGCACATACAACACGTGAAATATAACTAGTATTGTGAGTGGTGGTGATAAAATGATTGTTACTGAGAGCAAAACTATTTTCTCGAATTATAGTGAATATGCGCAGAGTGCAAACACATTATTTCATTTTATGCGCGAGGAAAAATATTTATTAGATGCTTTGGCGCAAAAAGCCTTGATACCGAGATATTGCGTAGAAGATGTCAAGTATCTAAATATAAAACGGGCTGATACTATATTTGAGCATATAGCAGTATTGCAAAAATGCTTTTGCGATATTCCATTGTCCAAGCTTTTTGAACGTACAAAGATACAGCTAACTGCTTGGCCAAAAGATCTATGCGGCAACGATAGAGACTATGTTATAAGAAAAACAAGTAACGGAATGACTCATCTTGACTGCTACGGGGGTTTTGCTTTGGCTTTTTCAAAAATGTGGGGAGAACGCAATCGTATACAACCTATTCAGTATATTAACAGCACATCCGAAGAGGCAGCGACCTATGGTGCAGCTTTAAGTGACGTTATCTTAAACGGAGAACGGTATAATGATGAAGTTACCGAATATTTCCTTAATAGAATATGTTTTATGAAGCCGCTTAGGGGTGGGATGAAAAGAAATTTCGAGCTACCTGAAAGAAAAACTAATATCACTGTTTCAATAAATAAAAACTTCCATGACGAATGCGAATGGAGGTATGTTCCGTCAAGCGAGCAGTTGAATGGAATTATGCTGGAAAAGATAATTGCAGTTCCAAGTATTGTTACAAACGATATTAAAATCAGGAGCATAAACGGAAGCATTGCACAAAGAAACTATAAACGCATATGGCTTGATTTTGAATACGATGATATTAAATACATCATTGTTCCTAATCCCCAAAGCAGGTTAAATGTTATTCGGGCAATTCGTGCGACCGTCATGGATGGTAGTAGTCCGGAAGAAAATACAGCTACGCAAGATATGCTTATAAGCAAAATTTTAGTAATTAACGAAGTGGTGGGAGATTTGTAAAATGGGTAATAAACTCGCCGATATTTTCTCAGATAGAGAAATTGTTCGTGGAAAAATTAATTTTTATACTAATGAAGATAAAATTCGGTTTAATGAAGCATTGACTGCCGCTGTCGAGCGCGGAGAAGTCTCAAAAGTTAATGGAATAAGGTCAATATTTGATATGGTCTCCGACGGTATAGGCGACTATCCGCTTGATATACATAATAATGTCAAAGAAATGTGGATTGGGCCCAGTATTGATCAATTTCCGGTTGAACTAAAAACGATATCTTCCATCAGCAAGAAAATCCTTTTCAATCGCATTTGCCTAAAAGACAGCACAAAAATAGCATTATTACCGGGGGAGATAGTTTCCATTGTAATGGAATTGAATAGGAACACTTTAACAACTCACTTTGAGTACAAGGTAACTCCCCAAAAAGCAAAATCCATGTCAGAATTAGCTGAGGCATTCAGCGATGCATTTGGAGTTCTTGAATACCTTTTTAAACCCGATAACGAAATCACTTCCCCCGAAAGCGCTGATGCTATACAGTCAATAAAGGCTTTCTTCCGAATCTCGTATGACTACATCAAGATGATGCTCGGCCTAGAGAATAAGTATAGTATTAATTTTGACCCCAAACGAATTGATGAATTAAGCAATTGCGCCAAGGACATTGAAGAATTATACTATCTTGTTTGTGAGAAAAAGAAAATACGGTACGATGCGGAAATATCCTCATTTGAAACCAAAAATGTAGAATTCACATCTGCTGGCTCACAAGCATTTTTTGTTGGTAATAAAATTTCAGTTACCTTCACGCAGGAAAGAGTCTTTTCAGTTTTGGGTGAGAACTTAACTGCTTATACAGCAAATATTTTCTTTAATTCCATTATAAAAGAAATTTTGGAAGACAAAAACACTGGTCAAAAAAATATTTTATATAGTGGAACTGACCTGAAGCCGTTATATGTGACATATTCTGGATATTTAACAGAGGCTGAAGCAAGGGAAGAATTAAAGTTAATTACGAGCAAATCAGAAGAATATAGTAAAGCAAAGACAATTGCAGAATATCACCAAGAATTTAATAAAACATAGACTACATAAAGACAGCGGCGCTTTGCGTCGCTGTCTTTGCAAGTATGTCATTTGTTAAACGCCAATGACTCTTGTTAGGCGGCAAAGCCCCTAAACCCCCACCATGAAATACTTCTCACCGTGAGAAGTATTTTTTTATGCGAAAGGAGCACGAACATAAGGCAGAGAGAACATTTTATAGGCCTATGGCTGGATGACATGGAATATGCAGCACTCACTGAGCATTGCAAAAACAGCGGTCTCAGCACGAGCGCCGTTATCCGCAAATTGATCGTCGGCGTCCAAATCCGGCCGCGCCCGCCGGACACATACGCCGCCCTGCTGCGTGAGCTGTCAGCCATAGGCAATAATATAAACCAGCTTGCGTATTGGGCAAACGCCTACAAAGGCAGCACAAGAGCAGAAATACATGAAGCGGCGATGCTTGCCCGGAGCGCATGGCGCTTGGTAAAGGACAGCGTATAGTGGCATATGACAAGATAATCGCCATTCACAGCCGTCTGGATAACCGCATCAGCTACGCACTGAATGTCGAGAAAACATCCTGCGGTGAGCGCATTTTGCAGACGGCGATCAACTGCTGTGCCGTTTCTGCCTACAATGACATGCAGGCAACGAAAGCTCGATGGGGTAAGACTGGCGGTATACTCGGCTATCACCTTATCCATTCGTATTCCCCCGGTGAGATAAGTCCGGAGTGTGCCCACGAGCTGGGCGTGGAATTTGCGCGGCGGCTCGTCGGGGACAGATTTGAGGTCGTGGTCGGTACACACACCGACCATGAGCACATCCATTGTCACATAATTTTCAACTCCGTTTCATTCGTTGACGGCAGCAGATTTCGTAGCGATTATGCCGCATACTATGGCAGCATACGTGGATTGTCAAATGAGATAAGCCGTGAAAACGGGCTGTCAGTCATCGAGCCGAGCGGAAAGGGGAAGCACTTCGCTGAATGGAACGCGGAGAAAAACGGCAAGCCGACAGTGCGCGGCCTGATACGGCAGGATATAGACACTGCTCTGAAACGCTCTTTCACTGTACAGAGCTTCTATGCGGAACTTGAAAAACAGGGTTACACCATAAAGCGAGGAACAAATGTGAAGCATACAGCCGTCCGGCCTCCGGGCGGCTCGCGCTTTATCCGGCTGGATAGTTTAGGTGCAGGCTATACAGACGAGGACATTCGCCGCCGGTTGGAAACCGCGCGCAGCGGCAACGACGAAGCGGAGCTCCTGTCTCCCCCAATTAAAAGGACTTATCATGTACGCCGGTATGGCAAATGTAAGCGTCGTAAGCTGCATGGTTTTGAGGCCTTGTATGTGCGGTATATGTACATACTCGGTTTGCGCAGCGCGTCTAAGCGTCGGAAGCCCGTGTCATTCGACATTCGCAGAGAGGCCGCAAGACTGGACAGATACCGGCGTCAGTTTGCGCTGCTGCACAAATATCGAATTGAGAACAGTGCGGAGCTATCCATGCTTGAAAGCGCGTTGCAGTCAGATATTGACGCGCTCATTATGCAGCGGCGGGAACTGTATTCCTTGAAGCAGCGCGGCAATGATGTACGTGCGGAGCTTGAACGAATAAATCTTGCTCTCAGGCCATTGAGGCAGGAATTGCGGCTGTGCCGCCAAATTGAGCAGGATATGCCGCGTATACGCGAGCAGACAGACAGCGCTCTGCAAAGCGAAAGTATTAAAACAAAAACGATTGAAAGGAGAACTGAACTATGGAAGTGAGCGGAGAGGTTGCCGATCTGCTGGTCAAGGAGGGACTACAGGTTGCCGAGGCTGCGGCAAAGCTTGCGGGCAAGGGCGCTGTAAATGCGGCAGCCCTGCTCGTTGCTTTGCTGAAAGGAAATTATAAAACAGTTGGGAAAGTAGGTGTTGAACGGCTCAACAAAGAAAACGCAGAGGCAGTAATTGTACCTATACGCGCTGAAGACCTTTCAAGGTTTGAAAAGCTCGCAAGGCAGTATGGCGCGCTTTATGCCGCTGTGCAGAGCAAAGATGGTCACAGCGATGTTGTGCATATAATATCTAATGTTAATTACTCCGCACAGCTTAACACCGTTTTACAGGTTATGGGCTATGAGGCACCGGAGAGGGGGCACGCAAACGAATCAAAAAAAGCGCAAGCCGCTCCACGCGAGAAATCCTATCAAGAGCGCAGGAGTGGCTTGACAGCATTGCAGACTGATGAAAAGCCGTCCGTCAGAGAGACCCTTGAGCGATTGAAAGCAGTTGCAGACAAGGCCGTGCCGCATCGCGAACGCGGAAAGGATAAAGTCAGGTGAATAACGCTTCTAAAGACAGCGCCTATATGTGGGTGCTGTTTTCTCTCGCCGTCATTTATTTTGCCTTGCTTTCTGCCAGCGTCTATGAGGACGGAATGACCGTTTTTGAGCTTTTCCGTCTCAGCGCAGACGCCAGCTTGAAGGACATACGCTGGACTTCGTATACTCTGCATTTCGTGTTCATATTTTTGCTGCTGTATATCGGCGGCATTGCGCTGTACTATTCGTCCCGGCATAACCGAAGACCGGGCATAGAACACGGCTCTGCCAAATGGGGCAGCGTACATGAACTGAACCGAAAGTACAGCGATAAAGACAACAGCATGAATGTGATCCTGACGCAGCATCTCAAAATGAGCATGAACGGTAAACATCACATGCGAAATCTCCTGCAAATAGTTGTCGGCGGCAGCGGCGCAGGCAAGACCCGTTTTCTTGTCAAGCCAAATATAATGCTTACCAACGCCAGCTTTATAGTCACCGACCCCAAGGGTGAAATCGCTCGTGCTTGTATTCCCCTGCTTATGCAGCGCGGCTATGTCATCAAGGTATTTGACCTTATAGACCCCGCGCGGTCAGATTCATATAATCCGTTTCACTACATTCGCCGTGACAGCGATGTGTTCAAGCTTATAAATAATTTCATCCAGAACACTACGCCAAAGAATGCGCACCAGAACGACCCGTTCTGGGAAAAGTCCGAAACAGCGCTTGACGCGGCGCTGATGCTGTATCTGCTGCATGAAGCCCCGCCGGAGGAACAGACGATGGAAATGATCCTTACCATGATAGAGTACGGCGCGGCGAAAGAGGATGACGACGATTACCAGTCCGCGCTCGATTTGCTGTTTGAGGCTTTGGAGGAAGAAAACCCGAACCACATAGCTCTGCGCCAATACCGTATTTTCAAACAGGCGGCTGGCAAAACCGCTAAAAGCATATTGGTGAGCGCCGCCGTGCGTCTTGCGGCCTTCACTCTGCCTGAGATACAGAACATCACTACCTTCGACGGCATGGAGCTTTCAAAGCTTGGTGAGCGCAAACAGGCTGTGTTCTGCATTATCCCCGACAGCAACGACAACAGTCTGAATTTCCTTGTCGGTATGCTTTATACTCAGGCGTTTCAGGAGCTGTATTATCAGGCGGATAAAGTACACGGCGGCACGCTGCCTGTCCCTGTCAGGCTAATGTTCGATGAGTTTGCCAACGTTGCACTTCCGGACGGATACGCACGTTTGCAGGCAACAATGCGCTCAAGGAATATTATGTCAACCATCATTCTGCAAAACATAAGTCAGCTCAAGGCGCTGTTCAAGGACGATTGGGAGGGCATAATCGGCAATGCGGACAGCTTTGTGTACCTCGGCGGGAATGAGCAGAGCACCCACAAATATGTAAGCGAGCTGCTTGGCAAAGAGACGATCGAAGTCAACTCCAGCAGCCAGAGCAAGGGGCGCAGCGGTTCTTATTCTCAAAGCACACAGCAGACAGGCCGTGAGCTTATGACGCCGGATGAAGTACGGCGTCTGGACAACCGAGACGCCATTGTGTTTATCCGCGGCGAGCGTCCGGTGATAGACCGGAAGTATGACATATTAAAGCATCCGAATATTGCGCTGACGTCGGATGGCGGCGCAGCGCCATATATTCACAGTCCGGTGTGTCTCTATGACATGAGAAAATTACTTAACGATATGGAGGAAGATTATGAAGAACAATAAAAGAATAAAGCGTATAATGTGCGTGTGGACAGCACTCGTGCTCTCGGCCACTGTTTTTGTGACCTCGGCCTTTGCGACCGGTAGCGACCCGCTGACAGTAGTTAATAATTTCTCGGATTTCATTTTTTCCTGCATCAAAGCCGTCGGTATAATAATCCTCGGCTGGGGCATTGTGCAGGTCGGTATGTCCGTCCAGAGCCATGACGCCAGCCAGCGCTCACAGGGCTTCCTGTGCCTTCTCGGCGGGCTGATAATCGCGTTTTCAAAGGAAATACTTGCGGCTATAGGTGTGATGTAAAGAGTATGAAGACCGCGCTTCGCATTGAAGCGCGGTCTTTACGGCATATTATTGCTCTCTAAATAGCCGCATAGTATAAGCCGTAAAGTAAGCACATGGAGGTGGCATATTGAGTGACAATTGGGTAATAAAAAATCTTGAAAATGCTATTGGGACATGGAACGAAAAGCTCGCAGAGCTATGGCAGCTCATAACGCAGACACCCGAAAGCTTCAAGGGCGGGCAGATTTGGAGTGTAATAACGGATATCAATACAGCACTTGTAGGCATAGGTTATGGCCTGCTTGTGCTGTTTTTTGCTATGGGTATATTCTCAGCCGCGGCATCGTTCAAGGAGCTTCAAAGGCCGGAATTTGCTCTCCGCCATTTTATTCGATTCTTTTTAGCTAAAATCGCCGTTGGTTACGGCATGGAAATAATGACCGCGATCTTTTCGATATGCGGCGGCGTGGCTGCCACGGTCATGGGCAGCATAGGCAGCGCAGTGACTGAGACCGCAGAGCTGCCGTCGGAAATCGTCAATGCAATTGAGGATGTGACATTCTTGCAAAGCATACCGCTCTGGCTCGTGTCGCTTCTTGGAAGCCTGTTTATAACCGTAATGTCTTTCATTCTTATATTGACCGTCTACGGCAGGTTCTTCAAGCTGTACATATATACGGCACTGTCTCCCCTGCCGCTTGCGGCATTTGCCGGGGAGACTACAAGCGGAATAGGCAAAGCCTTTATACGCAGCTATGCGGGCGTTTGTCTTGAGGGTGCGGTGATCGTACTCGCCTGTCTTATATATTCAGCATTTCTGTCAAGCGACGCGCCATCAGTAGATACCACTCTCCCGGCTGTAACAATGACATGGCAGTACATAGGCCAGCTTGCATTTAATATGCTCGTGCTGACCGGGCTGGTGAAAGGCTCTGACAGGCTTATCAGAGAAATGTTCAGTCTGTAAAAAGATCCTCTGAAAATACTTCTCACGGTGAGAAGTATTTTTGAGGGCAAATTCCAAAAAATAGGAGTGATAACGATAGAAGTAAAAATTCCAAAAGAAGTACGCGCGTACAAGGAGACCATATTTTTCGGTCTGTCATGCCGCCAGTTCATCTGCTCGCTTTTTGCGGTAGGCATAGCAGCCGGTGTATTCATGCTGTTTGACCGGTTTATGAACCGTGAGACCGCAAGCTGGTTATGCATCGTTCTTGCGTCGCCCGTAGCAATAGCCGGATTCTTCAGCTATAACGGCATGTGCTTTGAACAGTTTCTGTGGGCGTTCTTAAAGTCTGAGCTTCTATGTGCCGGTGAACGCCGATACATATCCGAAAACATTTATTACTCATGCCTGAACAGAAAGGGGTGTGCGGATTTTGATTAAGACTCTGACAGCCGCAAACAAGAGCGAGCAGGAAAAATTCCGCATACCGCGCTCAGTGCAGCAGTCAATACCCGTGCGCTGTGTATTCAATGACGGCATATGGCAGGTGGGGCGCAAGCACAGCATGACATGGCGTTTTGCGGATATAAACTATATTGCCGCCTCGGATGAGGACAGGCGCAGCATATTCTCGTCATACGTGGCGGTTCTGAATACCCTGCCGACTGACGCCGGAGCTAAAATAACTATCATAAATCATCGGTTAAATCCGCGTGACTTTGAGCGGCAGATACTGATGAAAGAAAAGGGCGATGGGCTTGACCGCTATCGCCGTGACGTGAACAACATCACACGAGCACGCGCGGCATTGAGCAATAATCTTGTGCAGGAAAAGTACATAACACTCTCTATACCTGAACGCAAAATCAACGACAGCCGCGCATACTTTCGCCGGGTGGACAGCAATATCTGCAAAAGCTTTGGCCGTCTCGATTCAGGAGCGCAGCATATCGGGAACTACGAGCGGCTTCGTATCTTCCATGATTTTTTCAGGCCGGGCGAGGAACAGTTTTTCGCCTTCGACCCAGCCCATGCCATGCGCTCCGGTATGGACTTCAAGGATATAATATGCCCCGACAGTCTGTGCTTCAGGAAAGACTATTTTGAGATGGGTGACAAATTCGGTCGTGTCCTTTTTCTGCGTGAATTTGCGTCTTTCATAAAAGATGAGATGATCGCCGACTTATCCGATGTGTCGCGCAATCTCATGCTGTCCATAGATATTCTGCCTATCCCGACTGATGAAGCCGTCAAGGAAATTCAGCAGCGTATTATGAGCATTGAGACCGATATAACACGCTGGCAGCAGCGTCAGAACAACCACAACAACTTTACGGCCACGATCCCCTATGAGCTGGAGCAGCAGCGTATAGAAACCAAGGAATTCCTTGATGATCTTATGACCCGTGACCAGCGAATGATGTTTGCCGTTGTGACGCTTGTTCATACGGCGGACAGCTTGGAACAGCTCGACGCCGATACAGAAACGCTCATAGCTATAGGCAATGAAAACCTTTGTCAGTTTTCGCCGCTGCGTTACCAGCAGGAGGACGGCCTGAATACAGTCTTGCCATATGGTCTGCGGAGGATAAAGGCATTGCGTACGCTGACAACGGAAAGTACCGCGGTGCTTATTCCGTTCAAGGCTCAGGAAATACAGGATTCCGGCGGTATACCATATGGAGTTAACGTCGTATCAAAGAATCCCATAATCTGTGACCGCAAGAAACTGATTTCTCCCCACGCCTTTTTCCTTGGTACATCCGGCTCCGGTAAATCTATGGGCATGAAAAACACTATCGCAAATGTTGTTCTCGGAACAGACGATGACATAATAATCGTAGATGCGGAGCGCGAATACGGCTCAATAGTAAAAGCTTTCGGCGGAGAGGTAATAGAGATTTCGCCCAGCAGCCATCACCATATAAATCCGCTTGATATGACGGACGGCTACGGTGAGGGTGAGAATCCTATCGCTATGAAGTCCGGCATTATTACAAGTATCCTTGAGCAGCAGATGGGCGTCGGCTCTCTGAACGGCATACACAAGTCCATTATTGACCGCTGCACGGCGGCGGTATTCCGTGACTATCTCAACGGTAAGGCCTTTGCGCCGGTGCTGACGGATTGGCGCAATGAGATTCTGCGCCAGCCGGAGCCCGAAGCGCGCGACATTGCGCTTGCCTCAGAGATAATTGTTGAGGGTAGCCTGAACATTTTCTCTCACAAAACCGACGTGAACATGCAGAACCGGCTTATATCCCTCGACCTGTACGAGGTGGGCGAGCAGCTCCGCCCAACCGCGCTTGTCGTAACACTGGAAGCCATACAGAACCGCGTCATTGCAAACCGGAAAAAGGGCAGATTCACATGGGTGTTTCTTGATGAGGTGTACCTGTATTTCAAGTATCATTACAGTGCGGAAATCCTATATAAGGCCTGGAAACGCTTCCGAAAATACGGCGGCATATTGACCGCCGCGACACAGAACGTTGAAGAGTGCCTGCGCTCCGAAACAGCGCGGCTCATGTTTGCAAACTCTGAATTTCTGATGCTGTACAATCAGGTGGCCACCGACCGGCAGGAGCTCTCTAAGCTGCTGCATATATCGGAAATGCAGATGGGTTATGTCACGGATTCCGAGCCCGGCTGCGGACTGCTTCGTATGGGCGGAGCACTTGTACCGTTCAACAATGAGATACCCAAGAATACAGAGCTCTATCGTCTAATGAACACCAGCCCCGGTCAGTAAAAATACTTCTCACTGTGAGAAGTATTTTTACCTCAAACAAATAGCCCGAAGTTCACTTGCAAGTAGAGCTTTGGGCTATTTTGTTTCTTTCTTATATTCGATTATGTCCGAAATGCTGCAATCAAGTATTTCGCATATTGCATCAAGCGTGTTAGTCGAGATCGATTCTCCGGCCTTGATACGCCTTATTGATGAGCTGCTTATATTGCCTTTACATTCGAGCGTGTAAGTTGTGGCCTTCTTTTCGGCCATGGTCTTCCATAACGGCTCATATGAAATCACCGGCGCATCCTCCCTCACTTGACATATCGCTATTATTGCCTATAATTGAGCTAAAGTGTTATCGGCAATATTGCCTATGCAGGATTAATCTGATATGTAGAGAGCTGTTCGGAGGCTGTGTTATGGATAATAAGCAGAGAGCTATAGTCGAAAATGCAATGAAGCAATTGGCAATACGTGACGGAATTACAGTGCAGCAAGTGCGGCTGCGAATTCAGGAAGCGATGATAAGCGGGCTTTTGAGTCCAGACCCAGTGATTAAAATGCGTTGGAAAGAAATCCCCTGCGAGGGTGAAGTGCCAACGCCTGAGGAATTGATATTGTATCTCGCTGAACGCGTTGCAGGTGCAGCGCAAGACAGTTGTGGAGAGTAATATGACCGATATTAAAGAAAAAGCCCGGATCGTTATAGTCCGGGAAAAGGTGAAAAACATACGCGGCAGACCGGCAAACAGACTGATAAAGGCCGCCGCAAGGTATAGAATCATAGAAAATGCGAAGCAGCAAAACAGCAGCGAATTCCCGGTCGATAAGGCAGAGCTTTTCGCCGCCGAAACGACGCAAACTGCCGTCGGGCTTGGCGCAGCGCAAATACAAAGTATGCGGCGGCGCGGTTCCGCTGCGGCAGACAATACACCGCAGCAGAAAATGCGCAGGGCAGCCGTTATGAACGTAAAAGAGAGACTGCGTCATAGACAAATCGCAAATGCCCCCGACAGTTTACCGGCGCAGAGCGCGGAGCATGATAGCGGGCTATCCGCAAAGCAGGATGTAAAATCAAAAAGCTCTTTGCCCAAAGCCAGCGCTACTCCGGCCCCGGCCAAACCGACAGGTACGGAGCAGCGCAAGAAATATGTTCAGCACAAAAAGCTGACCCGCCTGCGCAACGGAAGAGCCAAGACCGAAGAAAAACTCATACAGCGTCTTGCTGCCGCGTTGACAAAAAGCACCACCAGAGCTGCAAGCTCTGTGGTGCTTTCGGCTGCCGGTGGCGTGATAATCATTGCTGTGTGCGCGCTCATGCTGATTGCGGGTATCGCGGCATCCCCGTTCGGCATCCTGTTTGCAAATGAGCCGCAGGGTGACGGTGCAATACAGCTAAATGCGGCAGTTGCCAAAATCAATGCCGAGTACGCCGCGCGCCTTGACGAAATACAGGATGGCGAGTTTGAAGAAATAATAGTAAACGGTGATGCGCCGGATTGGCGGGAGGTAGTCGCCGTATTTGCTTGCAAAGTCGCTGGCGGGAAAAACGGTCTTGATGTTGCGACAATGGACGAAAAGCGTATCTCTTTGCTGCGCTCCGTGTTTTGGGACATGGTGAGCCTCGATTTTGAGATAGAAACCGTTGAGACAGAAGATGATGACCCGGATAACATCGGCAGCATTATCGTGAAAAACACACTGAAAATCACTATCGGGCACAAAACTGCCGATGATATGCGCAGCGCGTATGACTTTTCAAAAGCCCAAAACAAAGTTCTTGATGAACTGCTCAGTGATCCGACACTGTTGAGAGGGCTTATGTCTGACCTGACTATAACTCAGGCTGACGCCGTAGAGCTGTTGAAAAATCTGCCCGGCGATCTGGATGAAGAACGCTGTGCAGTGGTCAAAGCCGCACTGTCGCTCGTTGGCAAAGTCAACTACTTTTGGGGCGGCAAGTCCCTTACTCTCGGTTGGGATTACAGATGGGGCACGACCATGAAGGTCACATCAGAGGGGAGCCAGTCTACCGGCACATACAGGCCGTATGGGCTTGACTGTTCCGGCTTTGTAGACTGGGCATTTTACAACGCAACGGACGGACAGTATTATCCGAGCGGAGGTAACGGCGGAACGCAGGCACAGTTGAATAACTGCTATGTTATATCCGAGAGTGAAGCGCTCCCGGGCGACCTTGTGTTTGCATCCGATATTGGTCATGTTGGGATCGTCGGCGGGCGTGATGACAACGGCAACTTGCTCATAATCCATTGCACCGGCGGTGGGTACAACAATGTTGTGATTACCGGTATGGATGGCTTTTTCGGCATTACAGCAAGGCCGCAATGGTACTAAAAACTCTTCTCACGGTGAGAAGAGTTTTTAGGCCAAATCATTCTTCAATACCAAACAGCCATAAAATCACTGAAGGGGAAAGTGAATAATGCTGTGAAACTCATGAGTAGTCTCATCATACCGCATTTCCAACCTGCCGTCGAACTTTGCAACAACTCGATCAATGCTCTTTGTGCCATAGCCATGCCCCTTGCTTCTATCCTTATGAGTTGTTAAATTTCCGTGAGCGTCCTTCGTCGGCGCAATATCGCAAGAATTGATTAGCGAGATAAGGACATTGTTTCGTTCTACATTCTTTGTTACTGACAGTTCAATCATTTTCCCGGAAGATTTTTCGGCAGATTCGACCGCATTGGATAACAGGTTTCCAAACAGGGCGGTTATGCTGATTGCGTCCATGAAGGAAACTCCATCTGACCGAACATCACAGGAAAAGTTAATATCATGCATTGAGCAATAGTCAGCATACCGAATCAGTACCATGTTCAAGATTGGCTCATTGCATAGTCGAGCCTTGCGTTTGAATTCCGGCAGGTCTTCCAATTCAGAAATATACTCTGTAATTTCCTTGTTATTGTTATCTTCTGCCATAGAGTTGATGACACTGAGGTGCTTTTTTATATCATGGATGAGAATTCTTTGTCCCTCATACTGCTGCTGTAACATCCTATAGTATTCTGCGTCTGCGCAATCTCTGAGTCGGCTCATTTGGAGAGCAGCATTCTCACTGTCTATTCTCTGAATTCGATTATAAATAAAGAGCACCGCAATATTCACAAAGAGAAGGGCAACCACACTCACAGATACTAATACTTCGGTTAGGCTCGTGAGTTGGCCTGTGATCCCAATGTAAGTAAATGTGACAATTATTGCTACGGACACCAATGGCATAAGGCACAGGAGCACAAGCTGACTGGGTTCTTCTTTCCAATCCTTGTGTGGCTTAAACAACCTTGCCGCCAGAATAGTAAGCAGAAAATATAGCAGTTTGCTAAATCCAACAAGAGAAATAAAAGCTGACGCACTATATGTGTAGGCAGTATAGTCATCTGCAATCAGTGTAATAAGAAGGTTCACCAAAACTTCTGCAATACTCATTAGCAAAGTTAAAATCGCCGCATGAAATATAGCCGATTTTACTTCACAAGAGTAATTGATAGCAAGAAGTATAAAGTTTATTATGAAAAACGCCCCTGCGTTCAAAAGCACACTATCAAGTTGAGCAATGCCAAATAATAAAGCGTACCCCAATGCACAGCTTGTGAACGCATAGATGTTCTTTGCAGTTTGGACATATATGTAGTTAAAATATATCCATGCTGTTATTGCCTCAGCTATGAACAACGCAGCATAGAAAACTTTTTCTACAATCATTTTACACTCTCCAAATACATAAGGTATTTGCTGGTAAAATCAGAATATCTGCGTCTGGCAAGATATGCTTCCTTAACCTGATCTCCATACTTGAGAAGCACAAGGTCTTTTTTTATTTCATGCACATAGCTCATATTTACTACAAAACTCCTATAGGTAGAGTAAAAGCATGGCAAGGACAATGTTTCACGCCAGTAGTCAATTCCGTTTGGTGATTGAAGAATTCCATCCAGCGTGTATATGTCAGTTTTCCGCTGAACAGCTTCGGCACATACGATTCTCTCTGCCGGCAGCACTATAATGCCGTCCGCTGTGGTGATCGGAATATCCCTAGTGTCCATGTTGTATTGATACATGGCATCTTTCAGGTTGCGAAACAGCCTGTTTTTATCTATTGGTTTTGACAGATACCTGAATACTTGAAACCGCATAGCCTCATCCAGATAATCGGGGTAAGAGGTAACAATAAAAATCTTTATTTTAGGATTCAGTTTTTTCAACTGTGCGCCAACGTGGATACCACTCCTCCCCGGCATTTCTACATCAAGAAAAGCAATATCTGCATAGGTCTCTTTCTCCAAAAGCTCGTCTCCGCTGGAATACGCAGCAAAATTGGGCATTTTCCCTCCCAGTCCCTTAAAAAATTCGCATACGTATTTTTGCAGCTTGTCAAGGAGTTCAACGCTGTCATCACAGAATATAATACGCATAATGGCAAAAACACCTCACAGAAGTAGTTTTTGCCATTATACCATTATTATATGAAATTGTCATTATTCCAGTCGTGCTCTTGCCTGAGAACCATGTATCGGACAATATTCTCCAGCAAAGCAAGGTCTTCTTTTGTACATAAGGACAGGCTATCGACCAAATTCTGAGGAACGCCCTGCGGGTGCATACTGCCCATAAGCAGGTAATCCGGGGTAACACGGAGCGTATTGCACAAGCTTATCAGCACGTCAAAGCTCGGTTTCTCGCGCCCTCGCTCAATATTGGACATGTGGTTATTCGATATACCGATCTTTTCCGCAAGGACGTTTTGGCTGATACCTAAATGCCTCCGCCTTGTGGTAATACGGTTCCCCATTTCCATAAGGTTGCCTTCCATAACATCACCCAGATGAATTTTAACAGGAAACATTTCAAATGCCGACAATGTGTATCAAAGCTGTTTTGCTTCACATTTATTTTTACCTTGTTTTTTCTTGCTTAACCCCATTTTTTACGTCAAATTTGCATCTGGTGTCAGAGCTATAGAAATAAAGGGATGGATATTTTATAATACAGATGAGGCTAGAGAACAGCCCCAATACATATAGAATGGAGATAAAACCATGACAAAACTCAAATCCGTGTATTTCCAGTTTGCCGCCATCTTCGCCTTTCTTCTGAACGCAATCATGCTTGTCTGCGCAAATACCAATTCCTGCCTCATGGTTTATCAGCCTAAGGCACCGAAGGCTCTGGAACGCTACAGCAAAATAAAATGATTGCCAGATTGTCTTCAATCATTGTGAAATGGCTCCTGCACGCAGGAGCCATTTCCGAAAATGACAGGGAGCTATATGAGTACGCAGCATACAGTTTTTTGTTTAGTCTTTTGCCGCTCATTCTGATAATGCTCCTCGGCTGCGCTTCGGGCATGCTGCTTGAAGGTGTGCTGATGATTGTCCCATTCATACTTGTCAGGAAATTCAGCGGCGGCTTTCATTTGCAGTCTCCCGGTGTGTGCTTTGTTTCTTCTCTATTGCTTCTCTCCGCGTTCCTGTTTCTGATTCGGCTTGTGCGCATGAAGCAGAGCTTCATCTTACTTAGCTGTCTTGCAGTCGCTTCCACGCTTCAGCTTTTCTTTTGCAGTCCCATTGATAATGAGGCGAGAAAGCTCAACGAAAAGGAACGTGCAGCATTCAAAAAAGTGGCTAGGATTATGTCCTTGCTGTTTTTAGCGATATACATAGCACTGCTGTCCTTTGGTCAGAGCCGGTTTGCCGTGCCAATCGGCGCGGGGTTAATTCTCACTGCTCTATTACAAGTCCCTTGCTTCTTTGCAGAGAAAAGCTGCTCGGATTGACCAAAACTGCTTGAATTTTGTCATTTCGTGCAGTAGCTATTGAATAGCAGCAAGGAATGTGTATTATGAAATCATGAAAATGAATTGCCATTATCCAGCAGGTGCACATGCATGGATATTTGCAATAAAAAAGCTTTAGCATGGCATGGATCGGTAAGCAAAAATATGACTGAGGTGAGGCCAATGGGCTGAGTTGTGCCGCATAGTAAAATCTGTAGAATTAAAAATTTTATTGGCCAACAAGATAAAACTCGAAAGGAGAAGCGCAAATGAAAAAGAAAATGGTAGTGGTTCTTTTAATATTCGCTCTAGTTTTTTCAACGTTTTCTATCACAGCTCTTGCATGTGATGATTGCTTGGGAGACGCATCATACTATAGTGCCACTGGCAGCATAATAGGGACTTATGTAGCTCTGCGCGAGTGCCATAATGATCGCAGTACAATTTATGGGCGACTGCAACCCGGCGACTGGATAGACATAAGCAGATTTTATTGGAATTCAAACTACGATTGTCCCGGATGGTACTATGGTCAAGTATCAACCAATGAGATAACAGATGGTTGGTACGGTTGGGCATGCGCAAGTTATGTGCGCACTTACGACGAATAATGTTTAGCAACTCCGGGTGTTCCGTATATGTATATACCGAACACTCGGAGTGTGGAAGGAGCACGATATGAAAAAGAGAGTCATTTGGCTTACGGGCTTTTTTCTCTTAGCCGCTGTGCTGCTGGGCGGATGCGGACTTGAAAGCACAGACAGCACGGACAAGGCCGAGCAGGGCTATGGCTACAACATGGTCTCCGCCGCAGTTCCGGCGGAGATGGCCGTCATAAATTCTCAGTGCTCCGACGGGGAAAACATCTATATCTCCGGCATGAGCGGCGGAGGTCTACCTCGGTGCTATAAGGTGCTTTCCGACGGCAGCGCCAAAAAGCTGAAAGTCCCCGGTACTGTCGAATACATTTACGGTCTATGTTATGACGGCGGGCTTTATATGCTGTGCGGAGACAAGCCGCGCAGCTGGGAGGACGCACAAGGCATACAGCAGGGAAACGAACAGGAGGAGTACAGCCTCAGCCTGATACTCTTTGACTCTGACGGTAGCCTGCTTGACGATGTAGTGTTGACAGGGGCTGAACTGAGGGACGGCGTGCGCTTCTTCTCGCTGGAAAAGGCCGGGGATAAGTTCTTCGCCATGTCTGGCCGCCGCCTGATATGCTTTGACAGCAGCGGGCAGGAGCTGGATAATATAAGCCTTGATAACAGCCAGTTTTTAGCGATGTGCCGCCGGGGTGATGAGCTTATTGTATCGTGCTTCAATTTCGGTCAGGACGCTTTCGGCTGTGAGCTTTCAGTCATTAAGGCAGATGACAGGCTGAGCATTACCGGTATATACCACAGCACCGGCAGCATCGTGAGCGGGCTTGGAATTACCGAGAATGGGGAAATTTTAATTGCAAACGAAAAGGGCGTTTACTTTTTGAAAGAGAAAAGCGGGCAGACAGAGCCTCTTGCAATGTGGTCGGAGATGGGCGCACTGATGCCTGAATACAGCTCTGTTATCCCTTATAAAGGCGCCTATATTGTCAGTACTCCCGGCCAGAAAAGCATTGACAGCTTCAGCTACGGCCCTTTGAAGGAGAATCGGCAGCGCCTTGTGCTGCTGACTGATACTGTAACGCCCGGCATGAAGCAGATGGTTGACCGCTTCAATCAAAAAAGCGCAGACTACTATGTGGCCACCGAGCTTTTTGACCACAACGAAGAGGGTTCTGGCAACCGGCTGAGAGCAAGGATTGCTTCTGGAACAGGCCCGGACATATTTGCGCTCTACAACGACAGTGAGTTGGAAAGTCTGAATCCTGAAGTTGTGTATGAAGACATATATCCCTATCTGGACGCGGATAATGACTACGGCAGAGAAGATATTTTCCCTTCGCTGCTAAAGGCTATGGAGCACAGGGACAGACTTCACAGTATACCGTACGACTTCATGATCTATACCTTTTACACCACGGCAGACCTGAGTCTTTCCGCCCAAATGACCCTTGAGGATTTTGCCGAAGCCGCCGAGAGCACAGGTCAGGCATTGTTTTCGACATGGTTTGGCCGGGATGATATATGGAAATGGCTGTCCACGTGCAGTTTGGGAAACTTCATAAACGAGAATGACTATACCTGTAATTTTGTCGATCCCGGCTTTATCTCCATTTTGGAGGTATGCAAAGGCATGCCGGCTTCCGCGGCCGCACCAAATGATGACGGCAGTTTGCTCCGACTGGATCAGGTGGCAAGTCTTATTCACATACGTGCGCTTGGAAAAACATTCGGGGATGACTATGTATTCTGCGGCTGCCCAGACGGAGCAGGCGGAGGACATTGCTTTGAAATAGGTGTGCGGTACTCAATGTCTGCCGGGAGTCAAAATAAAGAAGGTGCATGGCAGTTTATCCGTGAGGTGATGTCACCCCAAAATGGCATATACTCTTTTGAATATCTTCCTGCCTCGGTAGATATGTTTGACACCATGGTGAACCTAGCCGTGACCGAGGGACTGAATTACCCGAATTATTTGAAGAACCCCGTTACCATAAGCGAGCATGACGCACAGAGACTCCGTAATCTGATAGAAGAGACTCATTTTCTGCCGGAAAAATATCCAGAGATAACACAAATATTGAATGAAGAAGTGCAGAAATTCTTTGCCGGTGATCGCAGTGCAGAGGATACTGCCTCTATCATCCAGTCCCGCGTCAGTATCTTTCTTTCCGAGCAATACAACTGAGGTGTTCTATCCCCGCAGAATCCAATGATGCTTCTATTCCAATGCCAGAAATCAAATACCACAGCAAGCAAGAACCTCCCCGCCTCAAACAGGTTGGGAGGTTCTTGTTGCACTAACCTATCTTCGACAAAATGCAACGTGTAATATGTAGATTTATAGTTCAACACAAAAGGATGCATTTAATGTATAATAACACTGTAAATAGGGACACAGGAACTACAAAAGCTCAAATATAGGCAGCCGTCTCGCTGCCGGTCTCCTCCTGTAAAGCCCGTATATACCGAGATTATAATAACAGGAGGAATAAGCAATGTATTGCTACACAGTAGAAAGCAGCGCACTTGGAACAGCAGACAGACCTATGGATACAGAAGCTATGCTCCGCAGTCTTGGTGTATCCGGAAGTCTGATTGGGTTTGATTACACAGTTTATATGGTTGACTGCATGGTGAAGAACAACGGGTATAAGAGGACTGTTACAAAAGCACTGTACCCAGAGACAGCAAAGCACTTCGGGGTCTCTCCGTCCTCTGTGGAACGCGCGCTTCGCACGGTAATCTTGTCCTGCTGGCAAAGGTCAGACCATACTATGCTCGATACGCTGGCCGGATCGCACCTTGAGCGTATGCCGACCAACACAGTGTTTCTTGATATTCTTGCCTCGCATATAAGATAAATGCGGGAGGGCGAGAAAATCGCCCTTCTTTTGCCTGCCGGTTAAAGCGCACCTGTACAAGCGCGTTTTTGCAGGCTGGCAAAACAGCCTTTTACATATCCAACTGAATAGGGCAAGCAGATACATTCCGCATATGCGTAGCCGGGCAATGGGTGCGCCGGGATCGCCGGGAAACCGGCAGAGCGAACAACACTATCATCGCAAGCAGCCTTTGGCATGGCTGTCGGCCATGAAGCGTATGCGGAGATTATGATACTTGCGCTGGCTGCACGTCACAGAGTAGAGCGCCCCGCCATAAGCATGGAGGGAGGCACGTTAATCCTATGGAGCGGTTTAGCCCACCGCCGTCTGTTTCTGCCTTTGAAAAACACTTCGTGATATAAAAGAATTCGCACAGTACCAAGTGCGGATTTCATTGCATAATGTCGAAAAATACTTCTCACCGTGAGAAGTATTTCTGAACTACTGTCCTTGTGTAATCTGTTCTATGGCAAAAAATAACGCCCACATTCTTCTGTGAGCGTTATCTCTGTGATACTTATTCAGATGCAAAACGCGGCGTAGAGAGGAACGGTCTTTTTGCCGTCCTCAAAGCCGAAGTTTTTGGCAGAGAGCTTGATAGCATAGGCGGGCTTGTAGGTGTCCATATAGACTTTCAAACTCTTGGCCTTGGTGTTATCGGCAGATTTTACCTCAATGGGAATGAGCTGACCGTCGCACTGAATGATAAAATCAATTTCAGCTCCGCGCTCGGACTCCCAATAGTAAGTGCGGTAGCCGTTAATGGAAAGCTGCACATTGACATAGTTCTCCGCCATGCCGCCCTTGAAGTCGCTCAGCTCCTCGACCATATAGAGAATGTCATTGGCAGCCAGATCCTTCTTGGCGCAGAGCAGCCCCAAGTCGGACACATAAATCTTGAACGCGTCAATGTCCCGGTAATTTTCGAGCGGCTTTTTGATCTGCTCCACCCTGTAAACCTGCGACACAATACCGGACAGGCAAAGCCATTCGATCGCATTCTCAAATTCGGAAGCCCGTCCGCCTTTTTTGATAAGCTTATACTGAAAACGGGTATTCTTCTTTGAGAGCTGAACAGTAATGTTATCGTAGGCAAGTCTGGTTTTCTTGATCTCGTTCAGGTTGTTATACTTGCTCATATCGTTGAGATAGCTTGCAAGTATCGTATCCTGCGTGTGGCGGACAAGGATATAATCCTTTGTCTGGGCAAACTGCATCACGCACTCCGGCATACCGCCGACCACAAGATACTGACGGTAAAGCTGCATTGCGGCATCATGCAAAGCATAGGGCAACGGCGTATCTGTATTGAAGCAATTTTTTATCTGCTCCACCAAATCGTCCTCACCGAGAGCCAGCATGAACTCCTCCATGTCCATCGGATAAAGCGTTTTCATATCGACCTTTCCGACAGGGAAAGAGAATTTTGCCCTGTTGACCGCAACGCCGAGCAGGCTTCCCGCAACGATAATGTGATACTCCGGCGCGTCCTCACAAAAGTATTTGAGCGAAGTCAGCGCTCTTTCGCAAAGCTGCACCTCATCGAATACTATCAGCGTCTTTTCTCTTACGATGGTCTGTCCCGCTATATGGGATAAAATCGGTATGAGATAATCGGGGCTGATGTTTTCTTCAAAGGTCTCATTCAGCTTCGGATTGGTTTCAAAGTTGAAGTAGGCCACATTTTCATAGTGTGTGCGCCCGAACTCCAGAATGGAATAAGTTTTTCCGACCTGCCTCGCGCCCTGCAAAATAAGGGGCTTGCGGTGTTCGCTATCTTTCCACGCTTCCAAAAAGCCCATGATTTTTCTATACATGCTCAAACCTCCTTAAAGGTACTGGGCATAGTATATCAAATGTTCACGTAAAAATCAACGGAATTTACTCGTATTTTCACATTAAAACGCATGAATATTTTTTATAATTTTCCGCAATGCGACACGAATATCAGAAATACTTCTCACCGTGAGAAGTATTTCTGAACCGCTGCCAAAGGCAAGCTGCAAGTTTGCTTTTGGCAGCTGCTCATTATATCCGCTGTGTGCCAATAGACTGTATGTAGAACTGGAGGGATGAACATGCGCAATGACGCCGTTGAAAAACTTGCTTCGGCAGATATACGCAGCGTGGATGCAGAGGCCTTAGTCGACGCAAAAGATGTAAAGCTCAACATGAGTCTTCCGAGAGAGGCGCGGGCTGCATATCTGCGCGAAAAGCTTCTTAACCCTTATTGCTACAAAGTCGGCGGCATAGTGGTAAAGCTTGAGTTTGACAATGACGCCGCGAGCTTGCAGGATAACTTGACAGACTTTTTTGTAAGGAAGAAAAACGGCCTATAACGGCATTTGCAAAATTTGACTCACATTTACATTAAGCTTATAATAACAGTGTAGTGTGATGGAAGGAGGAAAAATGGCTGCAAATAGCCGTACCGCAGTAAGCGGAAGAAGAACAAAAACATGGTTGATGGGGGTGTACATACGCCTGTCGAAGGAGGATGCACGGCACCTTGATGAATCCGAGAGCGTCACAAACCAGCGCTCTATCATTGAAGATTATATAGCTTCAATGGACGACGGCGACGAATACCGCATAGTCGACGAGTATGTTGACGACGGCATATCCGGAACAACGGACGATGAGCGCGCGGACTTTCAGCGTATGCTCAACGACATAAGGCGCGGCAGAGTAAACTGTGTCATAGTCAAAGACCTTGCGCGCTCTTTCAGAAATTACAGCGACCAGGGATATTATCTCGATGACTGGTTCCCGCGCTATAATGTCCGCTTCATTTCGCTTTATCATCAGCCGCTCGACAGCTATAAAGAGCCGAAGCTCATGCGGAGTATCGCCGTACCTATCCAAGGCGTTCTGAACGAAAACCACTGCGCTGAAACCTCAGAGAAGGTTCGGGAAGTGTTTGACATGAAGCGGCGCAACGGTGAGCACATAGGCTCGTTCGCCGCTTATGGCTGGCTGAAAGACCCGGACAACAAAAATCTGCTCATACTCGATGAGGTCGCCGCGGAGGTCATAAACGATATGGCCGACATGGTGCTCAACGGAATGAGCCTGAACAAAATTGCGGAGTACCTCAACGACCATGATGTCCCATGCCCGTCAGTCTATAAGCGTCAGACCCTCGGCCTAAAGTACTACAATCCGCAGTTTGACATCAGCACAAAGCCGTTGTGGGCAGGAACGACCATACGCCGCATTCTGACAGACCGTATGCTTTGCGGAGACCTGATCCAAGGGCGCTACAGGGTGAAAAGCTATAAGGTGCATATTCAGGAGCGTGTCCCCGAAGAGGAATGGTTCATAGCTGAAAACGCTATCCCGGCTATAATGAGCAGAGAGAAGTTTGATAAACTTCAGAACGCGCTGAACCGCGATACGCGCCGCTCTCCTAAGGAGGTAGACCTGTATCTCTTCAGCGGCTTCCTGCGCTGTGCCGACTGCGGAAGAGCCATGAGCCGCAAGGTTTCCGGCAACATAGTCTACTATATGTGCAAGACGTACCGCGACCTGTCCAAGAAGGCCTGCACTATCCATTCCATACGTCAGGACAGATTGGAGGAGGCCGTACTGTACGCCATCCAGCAGCAGATATATCTCGCCGTGGATTACACAAAGCTCGTTGACGATATCAACCGCGCCCCGGCGGCAAAGACGCAGTCCAAGAGACTGCTGGACGCGATAGAGCAAAAGGAAAAGGAGCTTGCGAAGATATCCCGCTATAAGCAGGCGATCTATCAGGACTGGAAGGACGGCGAGATAAGCCAGAGCGAGTACCGCGGCATGAAAGCCGATTACGAGCGCCAGACAGAAACCATCAACGCCGCCATTGAGAAGCTGCGCAAGGAAGAACAGGAGCTGGAAACCGGCTTTGATACGGAAAGCCCATGCCTTGCGGCGTTCAGGCAGTACGGGAATATAGACCGGCTCACGCGGGATATACTTATCGAATTCATCGACACGATATATATCTACGAGGGCAGGCGCATAAGCATAAAGTTCAGATTTGCCGACGAATTCCGCAAAATACAGGAGTATATCGAGCTGAACAGCACCAAAACAACGGATCAAGCCGTTGCTTTTAATTGAGGCTGACCGTTCCCTAAGGGCTGTGTCTCGACCGGTGCGACAGGTGCAACTGGCCCGGCAGGTCCTGCCGGGGCAACTGCCACAAATGAAAACGCCATGCTCTATAATGCCGACGCGACCGCCATCACGAGCGGCAGCGATGTCACTCTCGGCACGAACGTCATCAACTCCACCGGCAGCATCACCGTCTCCGGCACCACCGGCGTCACGCTCACAGCGGGGCAGTACCTTGTGACCTTCGTAAGCGACGCATCGGTGACTGCTGCCGGGACGGTCGGCGCGGCACTCGCGCTCGACGGCACAGCGCTGACCTACGCCGAGACGGCACAGACGCTCACCGCCGCAGGTTCCGACCACATCGCCCTCACCGCGATCGTCACGCCCACGGCGGGACAGATACTGACCGTGCGCAACAACACCGGCAACTCCGTCACCTATTCAAACAGCACCCTCACTATCGTGAAGCTTGCCTAAAGTGCTATGAAAACAGACCTGCCTCCGTTATGGAAGCAGGTCTGTTTTTCAGTGGTTGTAAACTAAAAGTTGGGGTACCCGGGTAAACCTGGGCACTCCAACTTTTA